>CEPT01011127.1_pt1 | contig 10003 bp, 12 predicted proteins | sample 356221 | NCBI WGS metagenome assembly CEPT01 (sample SAMEA2620081, study PRJEB7988) | marine metagenome | isolation source: saline water (ENVO:00002010), including | reverse complement strand
CGAATTATAACAAGCAGTTTAATTTTCGTAATGGTGTTCAAGTTGATAATGATAACTTTGTAGTAACTCCTACTGGTTTAGTCGGAATTGGAACAACCATTCCGACTGAAGCTTTGCATGTTGCTGATGGTGGAAATGTAAAAGTCTCTGGATCTCTTACGGCAACTAGTATATTTGCCGAATCACTGACCATTACTGGTGGTGCAGGAATCAATGTTAATGATGTAAACTTTGAAACTATTGTTGGTGGTGGAGTTAGCATTAAGAGTGGTATTATAACTTCCCAATCCGCAACAGGTATTGTAACTTACTATGGAGACGCTAGATACCTCCAGGGGATGCCTACATCTCAGTGGGTAGATATTGATGCTGGTCTTGGTTATACAAGCATCTACGCCGCAGGAAGCGTCGGTGTAGCGACTGTAGATCCGCGATTTGACTTCCAAGTTGGTGGTAATACAGATACTACAGTTGCTGGATTTTCATCTGGTGTAGGTATCAGTTCTGCTGGAAATGTTTTAATTACTGGTGTAACAACATCTGGAAGTTTTGTAGGTATTGGAACTAGCATTACTAATCTAGATGCGGGTAATATTGCATCAGGAACCATTAGTAATAATAGACTTCCTGTACTAGAAAATTCAAAAATTCCAAATAATTTTGAAGTAACTGGTGTAATTACCGCAACTACATTTGATGGAAATTTAGTTGGTACTGGTGTTTCTGCTGGCATTATAACTGCTACTACAGAATTTAGGGGTAATGTTGTTGGTATAGCATCAACTGCATTAAGTTTATCGGGCACTCCAAATATTGATGTTGGTATTGCTACTGCTACACAATTCAAAGGACCTCTTACTGGTACAGCAACATCAGCATCATCACTTACACAAACTGCTGTTGTAGATATTGATCAGGCAAAAGTTGGTCTCTTAACAGTAACAGAATCTATTGGTATTGGAACAGACTATTTAACTGGATCCGTAGCAATTGGTGCAACTAGAATTGGATCTAATGATCTATCCATTAACAGAGCAAGTGATGGTGAGACACAAGTTGCTAACGCATCAATTAAGTTATGGAGTGATACTGGTGAATCTAGAATTACTATAGGAACTTCAGAATCAGATGTTGCTAAGAATGCACAAATTAGGTATGGATATAGAGGAAATGGAAAACCTTATAGTGGTGATGAAGATCTAGATTTTATCAATTATGGTAATGGAAATATAAATTCATATCTGCAAGCAGGAGCAGTTGGTATAGATACAGGATCTTTTATCTGGCACGATAAAACCGACCCAATAATGACTCTAACCTATGAGGGTAATTTGGGTATAGGAAAAACAAATCCCGAACATAAATTACATGTCACAGGTTTCTCAACATTTACTGGAGATGCATATTTTGGAGGTGATCTAACAGTTCAAAATTCTCTTTCTGCTGGATCACTGGCAGTTGATGAATTAACTGCAAATGTAGATGGAAATTTAACTGGTAATGTATTTACAGAAACTGGTATTTCAACATTTTCAAAAATTAAAGGTGAATTTATTGGTGTGGGAACAGATAAACCATATGTTAATGAAATTTTTATATTAAATAATCAAGAAAATAAGAGAGTATTTGTCGATAGTCAAGGTAATATTGGTATAGGAACAACTACCAAATTAATACCCGGTATTAATGCACCAACAACAGGTGTATTAATTGGAGGTGTTGGAATTGGAACAACAAGACCAAAATGTGCGGTTGATTTCACACATGCAACCAATACGGACATGCTTGGTGAAAATAGAGATACAATTGCTTATGTTCTCTTCCCCAAACTTACAACAACTCAAAGAAATAATCTAACTAACATCGATAATGCAGGTGTTGAAGAGGGTGCTATTATCTATAACGTAGATAACACTCGACTAGAACTAAAATTACCGGAAGGGTGGGTAGGAATAGCAACGGAGGTATAGTACATGGCGATTAAAGCATCAGGTGGTAATCCACCAACCAACTCATTATCATTTACAGAAATAGAAGATGAGTTCGGAAAAAATTCAGAACGCAGTCTTGGAAGTTATCGAATTAGTGATAATGGTGTTGCAAATAATGGTGGTGATGCGGCAGTTTTTTCAAATTTACCATTAGATACTGGAATTCCACAATCAGGACCAATTAAATTTAGTCATTTTTATGGTAAACGGTTGAATGTGTTCGTTGATTTATATTCAAAAGAGACTACAAGAATTAATGCACATTACAGATATATCAATAATAAATCAAAAGTAAAAGTTATAGGTGGATTCAAAAATAGTCCTAATAATACTAGTGGAACAAGAGTTTTTATACATGTAAATAATGATGTTGCTTCCAAAAAAGGAGATTTTAAAAACGTTGCATTAAGAACTGGTAATGGATGGCAGGCTGGTACAATTTTATCCGTTGATGTTGGTTCAGGTGGAGCAATTTACGGAGCAGGTGGTGATGGTGGGAAGGGACGTGTTTGTAATGAAGATGGTGGATCATCTGGTAAATCTGGAACTAGTGCATTGGGAATAGAATATAATGGTACATCAGTTAATTTATACTCTGGTGGAAGAATACAATGTGGATTTGGCGGCGGCGGCGGTGCCGGCGGTGGGGTCGGAGACCCTGATAAAAGTACTGACGACTCTGCGTCATCTGGCGGTGGCGGTGGCGGTGGAGCTGGTTTACCTGCTGGTAATGGTGGTCCAGAGGGTACTGGTGCCTATGGTGAAGGTAGTGATGGAGATCCTGGTAGTAATGGAACAGCAACTGCTGGTGGTGCCGGTGGCGCAGGTGGTAGTGGTGGAGGATCTGTAGGTGCAACTGGTGGAACTGGTGGTGGACCAAATAATTTAGAAGCAGATGCCGGTGGAAAGGGTGAAGGAGAAGGTGTTCGAGGGTGTGCAGGTGATGGACTTCCTGGTGGATCTAATGGTTCAGCAATTCGTAAGGCAAGTGGAGTAAACTTCTCATTCAACAATAATGGAGGAACAATACTTGGAGATATAGATCAAATTGGAATGGAATGAATAAATAATTTTTTATCTTATTGGTGATGAGAGAATGAATTATGATACATTCAATATATTTCCAACAACAATATATGTTGGAGAAATAGAAAATCATAAAAAATATAAAAAAGATTTTTATAAAATATATCCAGAATATGATTATGAAGATAATGAAAAAAATAATACTGTAAGTGAAAATGTTGGTAAACCATTATTGCATTTAGAGGATAGTTTGAATCCATTATTTGAGGATATAATGGGTCATGTAAAAACATATGCATATGATGTATTGCAGTTTAAGGAAATTTTTAATTTTGTAATAACTAAAACGTGGTTATCCAGACATAGAGATTCGAGAAGTATTCCCTGGCATATTCATGCTACAAGTCATATTGCCTTTGTATATTACGTCAATACGCCCCCAAATTCTCATAAATTAAACTTTAGTAATCCTCATGGAAAAAATAGTTTGTGGTTTGGAAATAAAGAGGGAAAGCATAACAATCTTAAAATGATTGAAGAATATAATGTTATGAACGCCAACACCTTCTACATACATCCACCTGAAGGAAATGTTGCACTTTTTCCTAGTACATTAGAACATTCTACAGAGTATATTGAAGGATTTGTTGGTGAAAGAATTGCAATCGTTGGAGATATTTCAGTTATATTGAAAGAAGAATATTTGCATTACTCTACTGGATACATCGACCCTAAATATTGGAAAATGTATAAGTGATATGAAAATAATATTTAAAATTATTGAATATTTACCAGAAACAGAGCAAATTGTCGTGAGATTTTGCCGACAAAATGCACCAAAATCTATTGATGATTATAGTGCTGTTGCAATAGACTGCAAATTTATTGATAACTCGGATAGAGTTAATTTAATAGAATCATTATTTCAATTGGGTTTAGGAATTATTGAAAAACAAGAAAATGAGGAACTAACTTTAGATAATAATCTTGCTGCTGAAATGTTCTTCGAGAAAAATTATGAGAATTTTGTGGGAAAAGTTATTGCACTAGATACTAAAGAACTGAAGAAAATTAAATCAAAACGTATGAATAGAGTTGACATAGAATGAAAAAAGATATTATTATTTGTCCAGGTATTCCAAAGTCTGGAACAACATCTTTATGGAAGTTTTTGAAATTAAATGGTTTCAGTAGTTCTGAAAAAGAAAGTCACTATCTTACACAATTATATGGTGCAACAATAACAGATGAACTTGGAGAGTTGCCCGATTTTATGCCAAAGAATACTTTTGACATACTTTTCAAAAAATGGGGTTCTTTTAAGTTAAATGAGGATTATCCAGCCACTTATGCTGGATATATTAAATACTTAACTCAGAATGAATTTGTAGATTTTAGTCAGACTTATTTTTTTCTTTCAGAAAAATTTCTTTCACAGGTGAAGGAAGAACTATCTGAATATAATATAAAAATAATTCTCCTATTTCGAGAACCAATTTCTAGATTACTCTCACATTGCCATCTCTTCAAAAGACTGATCGGTTCTAATGTAAACGTTTCCGAAGTATTTGATAAATCTTTAGAAGTAGAAAGTCTTCAAAATTTATATCCAGATGTCAAAAGAAAATTTGAAAATGTTTTTGATGATGTAATCTGCCTATCTACGGAAAAACTTTTTTCCTCAGATGAAGAATGTAAAAGACTTTGTAAGTTTTTAAATATTACAAATTCAAGTGTAGATATAAAAACTATCAAAGAAAATGTAAATATTAATTATAGTTATAAAGGACTTGAAGACTTAACAGAATATCAGATAGATAGAGCAAGAGAATTATTAAAACCATCTGTGAATACTTATGACTACATTTAACAGAACATATAGATCTCCGAAATTTTTTCTCTGTATTCATCACACAGAGGAAGCAGAAGTTGGTTTTGAACCAGCAGAAGAAAGATTCTCACACTTCTCATTCATTTGTAGAGGTGGTGGGAGGTTTCACGCTCTGGAAAATGGTCGATTTATTAGTCACGATAGTATGGAAACAAAGAAACTGTTTCCTGTTGGAAGATACATCAACTGCAATGTAGTTGGTGAGTCTGATGAAAACACAAGAGCAATTTCTTTTAACTCTTGGAAGAAGACTGATAAGTGGGAAGGAAAACTCCTTGAAAGTGGTTTAGTCAGTTCTGATAAAGCATACTCGTGTGTTGTATGTCTTGAAGGATCTTGTACTGTCAATGGTAAAGAAATACAGGAATTAGATTATGCAGATCTAGTACAAGGAAAAGAGTATCCGATAGAAATACACGAAAACTCATATGTAGGACTATTTGAACTATGTCAATAGCAGAAAAACTTGTAGAAAACAAAGACAAAATACAATCATTTCTCGATAATCTCAACTGTGACTCAGAGAAGTGGTTTGTATTCAATACTTCTGACGGTAGAAATCCTACACTGAGAAAGTTTTCACACCGAATGAGTTACCGTATTATGGAAAACAATACGGAAATGTTCAAGTGTAGATTCATGTATCTCAAAGTCAAAAAAGATATGGAAGTATCTTATGAGCAATATGTTGGGATACCTGCAATCAAAGTTCCAGATATGGATATACCCCTCAATAAATATGACGAAAGGGAGGAGTCTTATCTACGCACTGATATTTTTGGTGAACTGAGTGAATTATTCTCAGACGAAAGAATCTATACGGTTCATTACATCGAAGCACTTGGACCTGTTGATCCACACCAGGATCCGTGGAGATATGACAAACAATATAGAAACATTATATTCTATGATAATATCCCCGATGATGTTCAGTTAAAGATCAAGGGAGAAGAAATACAGGTTCAGTCTCCTCAACTAACTAACTTTGGTAACGAGGTTCATACTTACCAATTCCAGACCAGACCATTCCCACTTAAAATTTTACACATAGATTACGAAGACGATGGCATTTCTTAACACAGAAGATATTAGGGTTTGCAGTTTACTGGAAAGTAATTATGCAGCAATAAGAGATGAGTACTCAGTATTCAAAACAGAGTACCTCTACAATGAAAGTAGAGAAGATCTTGATGACGATGATACTGCTATCTGGAATTTGTGGAAAGAAGGGCATAAATCATCCTTAGATAGTGCAAAAAATAATGAGGTTTATAGTGATCTTAATTGGGATGAACACACAATCGTTCCAGTTAAAAAAATGCCCAACTGGTATGGATTATCGATTGATGATATGAGAATTTGGGAAGGTATTACGTTGGCAACAAGAGTTACAACACCATTCTCATTAACATCAACACCAGTCGGTGATAGATGGTTTCCTCAAACTCTAAGTATTCTAAAAGGTCACATTGGTGATGTGATAACTTCAGCAACTATTGCTGTTTTCCCAGCAAATAAAATTATTCCAAGACACAATGGATATGAAACTATTACTAGGATTCACTTACCACTATACGTTCCGACGGGTGATATTGGATTTTGTGTTGGAGAAGAGACAAGATCTTGGAGGACAGGAACGTGTCTAGCATTTAATGACATTAATGAGCATAATGCTTGGAATAATACAAACAAGGATAGAGTAGCACTTATCGTAGATATAATGAAAAGATGAACGTACACGAATTATATGATGATACTTCTCCAGAAGTTTGGAAGAAAGTAATTGGTGAAGATCTTCACTATCACGTTGGTTGGGGTGAAGGTGATATTTTACACAATGCAGTTGAGTATCTTTATCAGTTTATTGATGAAGAGTCTACGGTATTAGATTGTGGATGTGGATGGGGTGGTCCTGCTAAGGCAATCAAACGAGATTTGCACTGTGACGTTACTGCCATAACCAATTCACCAGTACAATATGATTATATACAAAACAATATACCCATAGATGTTACTCTGTGTGACTTACAGGATTATAGTCCAACTAGAAAATATGACTGTGGCATTTTTATCGAATCATTCTGCCATCTGAAAAATCCAGAAGACGTTATAAAAAATATAAAAGATTCGTGTGATAAAATTATAGTTCGTGATTATGTCTTGAAAGAACTGAATTATCCAAGAAAGTATCTTGATAATTGGTTGATGACAATTTATTATATTGAAGAGTTTGTATCTATATTTGAAAAACATGGATATAAGATGACATACTGTGAAGATCACTATCAATATGCGTTAGAACCAACTGTCAATTGTTGGTTAGAAAATATCAGTAAAATAGAAAAAGAAGAGAAAACTCCACATATATTACTATTAGAAAAGAGTGCTAGATACTTAAAGAAGAACTTACAAGACGTACTTAATTCTATTGAATTATCAACAATGGTATTTGAAAAATGATGTTAAATTACTTGAAAATAGCGCAGCACAAAGAAACTATTCTTGATGAAGTTGCAGAAGGAAAATTTAAGATTGATATGTCTGATCATATCATTCATCTAAAATCATTCATTGATAAAGATACTTGTAAGAAAATTGTAGATGAACTTAAAGAACTAAAAGAAGCAGATAAGTCATCACAATATACTGATGGACTTGGTAATGATGAAGCAGATTCATTTTTTGATCCACAATCAGAGTCTCTTGAATCAGTTAAGGAGCATATATTCGATCAAGGTATCAGACAGTATGCTGATCAAGTAAGATCTTTTAATTGGGCATATCATTATCATAAAAGATTTAGATACTCTGAGATGATTGTCAGAAGGTATCATCCAAATTCAGAGTTAAGTTATCATCACGATGATATTATTCTGGAAGTATTTCCAAAGTGGTTTCCTAGAAGGCAGAACATATTAACGGCAAATATTTACTTTAATGACACAAATGAGTATGAAGGAGGAGATTTATATTTTCCAAGTATAGATAAGTCGTTCAAACCCTCTGTTGGAGATGTAATTCTTTTCCCATCAAATTGGATGTTTTATCATAGGGTTACGAAGATTACATCTGGCAGTAGATATGCAGGAACTTTATGGTTCTTCTATGGTTCCGATAAGATTATGAAAAAACAATCTGACCACGATAAGTATTTCAAAAAATGATTAGATATAAAATGTTTGAGAAGGAGATTACCTCAGGTAATCACGTCTCTTACCATTTCTGTGTTGATAAATTTGCAGACAACTTTCATCCTAAGTCAAGACAACACGATATTGAAAAACAACTGAGATATGTTGATATTGATTTGTCTCCATATGAACTAGGAATTACATCATCAAATACAACGTCAGATGGTGATTACGTTCACGTCTCATATTTGAGAAGATTGAACAATGGTTTTATGAGACAAGAAGTATTAGATTACTTCAATATCAAGGCAGACTTTCCAGTATTATACTTCACTAGAAAAGTTCCATTTGAATCTGGATATAAATGTGGATTCTATCTTGGAGCGTTCAAGAAATTTAATTCTGTATTTTTTAATGAAACTGTTTCTGTAATACAGAAATTCAAAGATAAATTTAAGGACGTATTTCTTGCAGGAGATTTTACAAAAGATGGGAAGTTTATCGATGATTCTATTAACATAGAAATCTTTCCTTTTCAACAAAATTTTATTTACTTTGATATTAAAAATATTTTGATAAATGAATTTGGTGTAGTAGAAGAAAAGATAAGTTTATATGACAATATGATTAAATCATTCAAACAAACTGACTTTCATTTTCATTTCAAAATTAAACTCTACAAGGACAGAGATCCTGTTGTTAAATTCTATCGTACTTACCCACATAATCCGTTTCAACTTAGGTACTTGCCATGATCTCCGCACAAGATCTCCATACACTATATGAATGGGCAAAGAAAACTAGATTTCCAACTAACAAGAAAGCACCAGTAACAGAAGGTTACTGTGATGTTTTTGTCCCGCATTATTGGTTAAAGAGCACCGCTAAGTCAGTCCTAATCAGGAAAAAATTAATGACGAAAGAAGTCAATCAGATATATGAAAATGAAGATATATTGTACTCTGGATACTCCCTATTTGAACCTGGAACAGTGATAAAACCACATAAAGACCCAGACATATATAGAGAACCTTATAAACGTATTCAGGTGCCTCTGAATATCCCAGAAAAAGATAAATGTTACATGAACTGGGGTGGTAATAGGATACACTGGGAAGAGGGTGTCTGTCAGGTATATGAAGTCATGCACAATGTTCATGATGGTGCAAACTTATCTGATAAACCAATGGAATTTTTATTCGTAGATGTAAAGCTTGACACAATCATAAAATATAATTGAAAAAAATTTAAACAAAATGGAAAGTGAAATTTTAGCAGCAACGGTACATGAAGAACCGTTTCCCTTGATGATTATTGAAAATTTTTATAATGAATCAGAACTAGAATATGTATGGGAAGAATTGAATTTCCTGACAAAACCAGGGAAGTTAATGGATGCAAAAGATTATGGTGGTGTTATTGATAGTACAAATGCAAAAGCATTGGTGTTAGATGATATTTACCAAAATAGGCAAATATCAAATATTTTAACTGTTAATAGAAAATTATTTACTTCTGGAGTTATAGATAATTTTTCTGAGATTCATCCATGCTGCAAAATAGCAAAGTGGAGTAATTGGGATATTACCAAAGTAAGATACTATCATGATGGTGAATTTTATGATCCACATACTGATCGAGACTTCCAGTTTTTAGCATTTTCTTATTTCTATAAAGAACCAAAGAAATTTTCAGGTGGAGATTTAATTTTTCCCGAATATGATTTTGAGATTTCATGTGATAACAACTCCATGGTTATCTTCCCTGGTTGGGTAGAGCATGGAGTAAGAAAAGTTACTATAAAAGATTCAGAATATTATGAAGGTAATGGTAGATATTCTATCACATCATTCTTTGGAAATAAAGAATCGAATAAAAATAAAAAATCAAAAACTTGACAAGATCTAAAATTACGACTAGACTCTGTTTGTTGCTTTTGAAGGGATGGCTTTAGCTTACAATAT
>CEPT01161618.1_pt1 | contig 10009 bp, 9 predicted proteins | sample 356221 | NCBI WGS metagenome assembly CEPT01 (sample SAMEA2620081, study PRJEB7988) | marine metagenome | isolation source: saline water (ENVO:00002010), including | reverse complement strand
TTTACAGTTCGAGACATATCAGTAACCTCTTCAGGTCTCTCATCAATTAGAAGGACTATAAGTTCAACTTCAGGATTATTACTTTTTATAGAATGGGCGATACTCTGGAGCATCAAAGTTTTACCAGCTTTAGGTGGTGAGACTATCAACCCTCTTTGACCTTTTCCTACTGGAGCAATTAAATCAATTATTCTTGATGATAGATCTTCATTGGAGCCACTGCCCTGCTCAAGCATTAGTCTTTCTGTTGGAAATAAAGGCGTTAAATTCTCAAAAAGAATCTTATTTTTTGTTTTAGCAGGCTCCTCACCATTAATAGTATCAACTTGGATTAGTGCGAAGTATCTTTCTTTGTCTTTTGGTGTTCTAATTTTTCCTTCAACAGAATCACCTTTTCTTAAACCAAATTTCCTAATTTGACTGGGTGAAACGTAAATATCATCCTCTCCTGCACAATAAGATCCCTGAGGTGATCTTAGAAATCCAAATCCATCGTTTAATATCTCAAGAACTCCACCGCCATAAATATCTGTACCTTCCGAAGCTTTGTGTTTGAAAATCCTAAAGATAATTTCTTGCTTCTTGAGTCTACCAAGATCTTCAAGACCAAGCTCGCTAGCAATTTCGACTAGCTCGCTTATAGGCTTATCTTTAACTTCGCTAAGATTCATATAATTATTCCATTAATTTTTTGAAAAGATTGTAACTGGAAGGTTTTATTAACTCTAGATGATGTGATGATAACTCTTTTTAAGAAATATTCAAAGATAAAAAATTAAAATTATATTTTTGATCTTATGAATTCATCTAGCTGAGGTTTAGTTAACGCCCCTATTTCAGTACCTACAGATTCCCCATTTGTAAATATCATTAATGTTGGTATTGATCTAATTCCATATTCTGCAGCTGTTTCTCTATTAGCGTCAACATCCATTTTACAGACAGTTATATCATTCTTAAATTCTTCAGCAGCAGCTTCAACAAGTGGTGCAAGTTGCTTACATGGTCCACACCATTCAGCCCAAAAATCAACTAGAACTGGCTTATCCGAATTAATAACTGTTTCTACAAAATCATCCCTATTTTGTACTTCTACAACATTACTCATTTGTTTTTTATCTCCTTAGATATATCTTTAGCAGCATAAGAAAGTATTGCATCTGCTCCTGCCCTTTTGATGCTAAGAAGTGATTCTAACATAACATCATTATCAAGCCACTTCTGATTTATTGCATGTTTTAACATACTAAATTCACCACTAACTTGATAGGCAAAAGTAGGTATTTTAAATGTTTCCTTTATTACATGAATGACATCTAAATATGCCAATGCAGGTTTAATCATAATAATATCAGCTCCCTCATTGATATCCATTGCAACCTCTTGAATTGCTTCATTTTTGTTTCGAACGTCCATTTGGTATGAAGATTTTGATGACTTTCCAAGGCTTACTGCAGAGTTAACTGCATCTCTAAAAGGGCCATAAAATTTTGAATTATATTTTGCAGCATATGATAAAAGAATAGTATCTTTAAAATTTTCCTTTTCTAAGGCTTTTCTTATAGCTCCTATTCTGCCATCCATCATGTCAGATGGTGCAATCATATCAGCTCCTGCATCTGCTAATAAAAGTGCTTGATTAACAAGAATATCGATTGTTTCATCATTAATAACTTGGTTATCCTCAAGAATCCCATCATGTCCATGATCTGTATATGGATCTAAGGCAACATCAGCAATTAAAACAATTTCTGGAAATTGATCTTTAATTTTTTTTATTGAAGAAGAGATAAAATTGTCTTGTTTAATTGCCTCACTTCCAACACTATCTTTTTTGTCATTATCAATGATTGGGAATACTGCGATTGAGTTAACTCCTGCATTTAAAATATTTTCAACCTCTATTAGGGCTTGATCGATCCCAAGTCTGAATATACCAGGCATTGAATTAATTTCTTCGGTACCTTTAAAGTTTTCTTTTATAAAAATTGGTTGAATAAGATCATTTGAAGAAATATTGGTTTCAGATATTAAGTCAATTAAATTAGAATTCTTTCGCAATCTTCTAAGCCTTGTATTTGGATATTTTCTTTTAAACATATTAATCAGTAATTGCTCCTAAGCTGGCAGATTTTACACTTGCAGCATACTTTGCAAGAACTCCTTTTTTAGGAGGATTAGTAGGATTTTTCCAGTTCTTCTTTCTTAAATCAATTTCGTCTTGATCAACCTTTAGTATTAATTCATCATTTTCTGCATCTATCAAGATATTGTCTCCATCTTTGATTAAAGCAATTAGGCCTCCATCTGCTGCCTCTGGAGATACATGGCCCACAACAAATCCATGAGTTCCTCCAGAAAATCTACCGTCAGTTATAAAAGCAACTTTATCTCCTAAGCCTAACCCCATGATCGCAGATGTTGGCTTTAACATTTCTCTCATGCCCGGACCACCTTTTGGTCCCTCATATCTAATTACAACTACATCACCTGGAACAATTTTTTTTGCAAGGATTGCCTGAACTCCATCTTCTTCCGAGTTAAATACTTTGGCTTTCCCTTCAAATGAAAAGCCCTCCTTTCCTGTAATTTTTGCAACAGCGCCATCCTTAGCTAAGTTCCCATATAACACTCTTAAATGACTATCAGATTTAATTGGATTATCTAAGCTTTTTATTATTTTTTCATCTTTATACGGCTCTATATCTTTTAAATTTTCTTCTAATGAATTACCAGTAACCGTCAAACAATTTCCATGCAGCATTCCTTTATCTAATAAACTTTTCATTAGTGGCTGTATTCCACCGTTTGCATTTAACTCAGACATAAAATGATTACCAAATGGTTTGAGGTCTGCAAGTACCGGAGTGACTTTTCCAATTTTTGTAAAATCATCCAATTGAAGTTCGACACCTACGGCATGAGCCATAGCTAATAAATGAAGAACAGCATTTGTCGATCCACCTAATGCAATAACAACTGTAATTGCATTTTCAAAAGCCTCCTTTGTCATAATGTCAGAGGGTTTTAAATCTTTTTCAAGCAAATTCATTATGGCTATTCCTGCAGTAATGCAATCTTCATTTTTAGATTTTGAAACTGCATCTTGACTGCTGCTGCCTGGTAAACTCATTCCTAAAGCTTCGATAGCTGAAGCCATTGTATTTGCGGTATACATACCACCGCATGATCCTGGGCCTTCTACTGAAATTTTTTCATAATGAATGAGTTCTTTTTCATCAATGTCGCCTTTGGAGAATTCACCAACCTTTTCTGATACTGTGACATAGTCGGTTTTTTCATTACTTGGCTTAATTGACCCCCCATAAATGAAAATGGATGGTCGGTTCAATCTTGCCATGCCTATCAAACAGCCAGGCATGTTCTTATCACAGCCACCAATTGTGATTAAGCCATCATAACCTAAACAACCAACAACTGTTTCAATTGAATCAGCTATAACCTCTCTTGATACAAGAGAATATTTCATGCCTTGAGTTCCCATTGATATGCCGTCTGATACAGTAATAGTATTAAAAAGTACGCCTTTACCTCCAGATACATTCACCGAATTCTCAACAACTTCTGCAAGTTTATTGATATGCATATTACACGGTGTAACTTTTGCACCTGTTGATGCAATGCCTACAAAAGATTTTGAAAAATCTTCAGAAGTAAATCCAACCCCACGCAGCATTGATCTTGATGCAGCTTGATTTGGGCCATCAACAAGGTCTTTTGAATATTTTCTAGAGCTCATTATTTTTTTATTTTATCAATCGGATGCGTATCTTATCGCAGCTGAGAGTAATTTTTTAGTATATTTTTCTTTTGGATACTCAAAAACCTGATTTGAAAAGCCTGATTCTACAATTTTTCCATCCTTCATTACAAAAATATAATCAGACATGCTTCTAATTACTTTTAAATCGTGACTAATAAATAGATAAGTTAACTCATACTCATTTTGAATATCTTTTAGTAAATTAATTACTTGAATTTGTATTGATCTATCCAAGGCTGAAGTTGGCTCATCTAGAATCATAAATGCAGGATTCATTATTAATGATCTTGCAATTGCAATTCTTTGACGTTGACCTCCTGAAAATTCATGTGGATATTTGTTTTTTGCATCTATTTCTATTCCTACATCATTTAAAACTTTATCAATTCTTTTTTGTGTCTCTAATTTAGTCAAATTAAAGTGGACCCCTAGTCCCTCTCCGACAATTTCTCCAACAGTCATTCTGGGTGACAAAGAGCCATATGGATCCTGAAAAACAATTTGTATATGCTTCTTTATTTCTTTTGAGGAATATCTGATATCCTTCCCATCATAAAGAATATCGCCCTCATATTTAATAAGATTTGCTATTGCCTTACCTAGGGTTGATTTGCCAGAGCCAGACTCCCCCACCACACCAATTGTAGTATTTTTGTATATATTTAGAGATGCATTTTTAACAGCATGGAAACGATTCTTGTTAAAAAAATTTATGCTTGGCATATCATAAAAGACATCTACATTTTCAATCTTTATTAAAGGAATTTCTTCAGTATTAATATCTAATTTTGGCTGAGGCTCAGCATTAAGAAGTTTTTGAGTGTATGAATGTTCAGGATTTTTAAATACATCAACAGTATTTCCCTTTTCAACAATATGTCCATTTTGCATAACGCATACCTGATCAGAAAACTCTCTTACAAGGCCAAGATCATGCGTTATAAACAAAATAGACATTCCAAGTTCTTTTTTAAGCTTAGACATGAGGTCAAGTATTTGCGCCTGAATGGTTACATCAAGAGCGGTTGTTGGCTCATCTGCAATTAGAAGCTTTGGTTTATTGACTAAGGCCATGGCTATCATAATTCTTTGTCTTTGACCGCCAGAAAGCTCGTGAGGATATGAATTAAATCTTCTTTCAACATCGTCTATTTCAACAAGCTTCATTAAGTTTAATGCCTCATCTTTTGCCTCTTTTTTGGAGACTTTAGAATGAAGCAACACTGACTCTGTAATTTGATTGCCAACCTTGTGATAAGGATTTAATGAAGTCATTGGCTCTTGAAAAACCATTGAAATTATATTACCTCTTAAGGATAGCAAGTCTTGCTTAGAGGCATTAATGATTTCTTTACTTTCAAATTTGATAGAAGAGTTTTCAGAATAAGATGCCTGTGGCATAGGTAGCAATTGCATTATGGACATGGCTGTTACTGATTTGCCAGATCCTGACTCACCAACCAAAGCTAACGTTTTATTATTTTGGATATCAAAATTAATATTATCTACAGCTCTAAAAGTGCCATTTCTAACATTAAAATCAATACTCAAATTTTTTACTTCAACAATATTTTTCATAAAATTTCTTTATATTCTCTAAGAAAGTCATCAACTGCCAATTTTGCCGATTTCAATCTTGTCATGGATGCAAAACCATGAAACAAAGAAGGATAATGCAATTGAATTACTGTATTGTCATTTTCATGAAGCAAAAATGCAAATTCTTCTGCTTCATCCACTAAGGGATCAAACCCAGCAGTTACTAATATGGTTTTAGGTTGTTGTATTGTAGTGTCCTCAATCATTAAGTTAAAAGTACTATCTTCAATATCTAACTTTGAAGAAGAAAACTTTTGCCAAAACCACTTCATTGCTTCATGAGTTAGAAGATAACCATGCTTGAATATTTTGTGAGATTCAGAATCACATTTAGGATCACACATAGGATAAATTAAACACTGACTGTGCAGTTTAATATTTTCATTGTTCTTTAGATGTTGAGACAAGGAAACAGCCAAATGTGCTCCAGCACTGTCACCACATAAACTAATATTTGCAGGATTGTGTCCTTGTTCTATTAACCATCTTAATGCTAATAAACTTTCATCTCTTGCTTTAGGAAATTTATTTTCAGGTGCAAGACTATATTCTAGGGAATAAATTCTGGTTCTAAGTTTCTCAGAAAAATAACAAACCATATCATGATGAGTATCAACAGAATTTAATACATACCCACCTCCATGAAAAAATAAGATTACATTTGAGTTATCAATCTTGTAAGGAACGTATTCTCTAAGAGACAAGGAATTATTTTGATTAATTAAATGATCAATAGTTTTGATATTTTTTTTTATTTTCCTACTTAATCTTAAATTATTTCTTTTTTCATGAATTTGATTCCTGATTTTAGAAATGTCCTGGTCCCCAATTAAATGGATCTCAAATTTGGGTATAAGCGCTAAGAAAAATTTAGCTTGTGGGTCAAAAATTGTATTTCTTTTTACATCTCTAAAAGGCAAAGCAACCAAACGAATCAACCATACAGGTATCAAAAAAAATAAATTAATTAATAAATTTCTAATCATTAAACTTTATTATAGAAAAACTTATGCTTCACTTTATATTTGTTGAAGTTTATCCTAGTTATCAATGAAAAAGTTATTTATTTTAGTAGCTATGCTAAATGTATCATCTATCAATATTAGTGCTGAAGAAGAATTATTATTTAATCTAAAAAATAATAAAATTCTACCTGCTAATGAAGCTTTTAAGCTAGAGACTTCTTTGGTGCAGGATACATTAAAGATAAAATGGATTATTGAAGATGAGTATTATCTTTATCTAAATTCAATTAAGGTTATGGCTAATAAAGAACCTATAAAACATAAGATTTTAGATTCAAAAGTATTAGATCATGAAGATATTTTTTTTGGTAAAACAAAAATTTTAAAAGATAAATTAGTTATTTCGATTAAAAATTCGCCTTTCAAATCTCTTGAGGTTAGTTATCAAGGTTGCTCTGAGCAAGGTTTCTGCTATCCAATTCAAAAAGTTACTATTATATAAAATGCGTTAATTTCTTTTAAATTCTGTTAAAATCATATAAATATGAAAATTTTAGTGCTAAATGGTCCAAATCTTAATCTACTAGGTATAAGAGAAGAGAATATATATGGAAGTGAGTCTCTTCAAGATGTGGAGCATAAGCTTAAAGAGATTGCTGATGAGGTAAATGCTCAAATATCTTTTTACCAGAGCAATGCTGAACATGATTTAATTAATGCAATTCATGATGCCTATGAGTCTGGTGTTGAATTGATTATTTTTAATCCAGCTGCATACACGCACACAAGCGTTGCTTTAAGAGATGCACTTCTTGCAGTTAACATTCCATTTTATGAGGTTCATATTTCGGATATTGAAACTAGAGAAGAATTTAGACAAAAATCTTATTTTAGTGACATCGCTATTAAAGTATTCAGTGGTCATGGCACTAATGGATATTCACTTGCGTTAAAGGAGGCTTTGAAAATAAGTTAAAGATATGGATATTAGAAAAATTAAAACTTTGATAGAAATGCTTGAGGAGTCTAATCTAAATGAAATTGAGGTTAGTCAGGGAGATGAGTCAGTTAGGATCTCTAAAGGAAAAGATCCTTTAGACTATATCGAGAACAATCAAATAAATACAAGTATCTCAAGCCAAGAAAAAGTTAGCAAAAATGAAGATGAAACTAGAAAATTTGTTGGCAATCAAGTAAAGGCTCCACTAGTAGGAACTTTTTATAGAAAGCCAAGTCCTGACAGTGATCCATTTGTAAAGGTTGGAGATATTGTGAAAAAGGGTCAGGTTCTTTGCATCATCGAGGCTATGAAAATGATGAATGAAATAAAATCTGAATTTGATGGAGAAGTGTCATCTATTGAAATTGAAGATGGACAGCCGGTTGAGTTTGGTCAAACAATTATTGTTATTCAATAAATAAATGTCATTTAAAGTCTTAATAGCCAATAGAGGAGAAATAGCATTAAGAGCTCTAAGAGCATGCAGAGAACTTGGTATAAAAACTGTTGGAGTCTACTCAGAAGGTGATAGAGATTTAAAACATCTTAGATTTGTAGACGAATCTGTATGCATTGGTCCAGCATCCCCTGCAGATAGTTATCTTAATATACCTTCCATTTTATCAGCTGCAGAACTTACAGAAGTTGACGCTATATATCCTGGTTATGGATTTCTTGCTGAAAACCATGAATTTGCTGAGCAGTGTAACAAGAGTGGGTTTAAATTTATTGGGCCAAGCTCAGAAACTATCAAGACAATGGGAGATAAAATTACTGCCAAAAATTTTGTAGAGAAATTTAACATACCAACTGTACCTGGTTATTCAAAAGATTTACCAGACGATGAATCAAGGTTAAAGAAAATTGTTGATGGGATTGGATATCCAATAATTTTGAAGGCCACGGCCGGTGGAGGCGGCAGGGGAATGAGAGTTGTAACTAATGAAAATGATTTATTAGATTCATTAAAAATTACAAAACAAGAAGCGCTTAATGCATTTGGAAATGACAAAGTTTATATAGAAAAATTTATTCAAAAACCTCGTCATATAGAAGTTCAGATTATTGGAGATGGAAAAGGAAATGCAATCCATTTGGGGACTAGGGACTGTAGCCTTCAAAGAAGACATCAAAAAATAATTGAGGAGGCTCCTGCATTGGATCTTGATGCTGATAGTCTCAAAATCTTGCTGGATGCATGTGTTCATTTATGTAAAGAAATTAATTATGAAGGCGCGGGAACACTTGAGTTTTTATATGAAAATAAGGAGTTTTACTTTATTGAAATGAATACAAGAATCCAAGTAGAGCATCCTGTAACTGAAATGATAACTGGATTTGATATCGTTAAAGCTCAAATAAAAATAGCGCTCGGCATAAATTATGATTTAGACCAAAGGCTCATAACATTCAAAGGTCACTCAATTGAATGCAGGATTAATGCAGAAGATCCAGAAACTTTTGAACCTTGTCCAGGAAAAATTACGAAGATGCATACAGCAGGAGGCTTTGGAATAAGGTATGATTCGCATATTTATGGAGGTTACAATGTTAGTCCTTTCTATGATTCTTTGCTCGCAAAAATAATTACGCAGGCAAATTCTAGAAAAACTGCTATAAAAAGAATGCTATCTGCTTTGGATGAATTTTATGTTGAAGGCATTAAGACTAACCATTCTCTTCATGAAAAGATATTAAAAGATGAAACATTCATAGAAAACAAACATACGATTAATTACCTTGAAAAAGAATTTTTAAAGAAAAAATGAGTTCTACATATAACCCACAATCCATAGAAGAAGAGATTCAAAAAAAATGGGATCAAGAAAAAAGATATGAATCAAAAATAGATGGTAGAAAAAAATACTACTGTCTTTCTATGTTTCCTTACCCATCTGGTAAATTACACATGGGCCATGTTAGAAATTACACAATTGGTGATGTAATTTCTCGTTACAAGAGAATGAAAAATTTTAATGTATTTCAGCCAATGGGATGGGATGCTTTTGGTTTGCCAGCTGAAAATGCTGCCATTGCTAATAAGGTTAGCCCCAAAGAATGGACAGATCAAAATATTGATAATATGAAGGATCAACTAAAGTCTTTAGGGTTTAGTTATGACTGGTCAAAAGAACTGAGAACTTGTGATTCAAAATACTATAAATGGGAACAACTAATATTTAAAAAATTTTATGATGCTGGCTTGGTTTATAGAAAAAAATCATTTGTAAACTGGGATCCGGTTGATGAAACAGTACTTGCAAATGAACAAGTGATTGATGGTAAAGGTTGGAGATCTGGAGCTCAAATAGAGATTAAGGAAATCGATCAATGGTTCATCAAAATAACTAAATATGCTGACGAATTGCTCAATTCGCTTGATGATCTTGATTGGCCAGAAAATGTTAAAACAATGCAAAAAAATTGGATTGGTAAATCTAAAGGTGCTGAGATTAAATACAAGATTGAGAACTCAGACGATTATCTTACAGCCTTTTCTACAAGACCCGATACTATTTTTGGAGTTTCATTCCTTGCAATAGCTCCAAATCATCCCATTGCAATTGAGTTATCTAATAGAAATAAAGAAATTGATGATTTTCTTAATAAATGCAAAGAAATTAAAGCTGCTGAAGCAGACATTGCAAAAGCTGAAAAGCT
>CEPT01029907.1_pt1 | contig 10010 bp, 13 predicted proteins | sample 356221 | NCBI WGS metagenome assembly CEPT01 (sample SAMEA2620081, study PRJEB7988) | marine metagenome | isolation source: saline water (ENVO:00002010), including | reverse complement strand
GGAACGCTAGAACTACAAATTACGGCCCGCAGTTTTATCGGCAAGTCTGGTCCGATTACTCGTCAAACATTTGCGTTGCAAGGCAAAACAGCAATTCCAGGCAACGTTCAGAACCTGACGCTTGAGCCGTTGAACTACAACAGCGCACGACTGCGCTGGGATGAGACCGTTGATCTCGACGTAAAAGTCAGCGGCAAGGTTCATATCCGTCACAACAACCTGACGGATGGCAGTGCAACGTGGAGCAACAGCACAGACCTTGTAGACGCTATTGCGGGTAGTTCTACTGAAAAGACTGTTCCGCTGCTTGAAGGCGAGTATCTGGTCAAGTTTGAAGATGACGGCGCCAGAAAAAGTGCAACAGAGGCCAGCATCATCGTTGATCAACCAGTTGCACAGACGTTTTACGGGGTTGCAACCCAAAGAGAAGACCAGCTCTCAACGCCTTTCAGTGGCACAAAGACCAACACGACCTACAGCACTGATGCTGGTTATGACGCTTTGATTCTGACCAGCTCCGGCGGCAGCGTGAACTCTTCAGGTGAGTACGCCTTTGCCAGCACGTTGGACCTAGAAGACGTTTACAGCCTGGACCTGGAACGTCGAATTGTGTCTCGCGGTATCTACCCAAACGACACCATCGATAGTCGGACTGCGTTGATCGACACCTGGGATGACTTTGATGGAGCGGTGGTTGATTTCGTCAATGCTGAGCTTTATGTGCGAAAGACGGACGATGACCCATCTGGCACACCGACTTACAGCGGTTGGCAGCCATTGGCAAACGGTGTTCTGAAGGCGCGTGCGTTCCAGTTCAAGGCCGTGCTGACCTCTAACGATCCAGCGCAAAACGTGTTGGTTGACGAGCTGGGCTACAAAGCGCAGATGCAGCAACGCACGGAACAGAGCACATCTGCTGTTGCGAGTGGAACGTCAGCCAAGGCAGTGACGTTTACCAATCCATTTTTTACAGGCACCAGCAGTCTTGGTGGGGCGAACAGCTCGCTGCCAACGATTGGCATTACGCCGCAGAACATGGCAACTGGAGACTTCTTTGAGCTGAGCAGTATTTCCCGCACAGGATTTACGGTTACCTTTAAGAACAGCAGCGGCACCATTGTTGATCGCAACTTCAACTACATGGCTACCGGCTTTGGCAAGGCGGAGTAAAGTGTCAAAAGGAGTGCGCTGACGCCTTGTGGCTACACACGACTATTCCCTAGCCAACCAAAGCGGTGCAGCGTTCCGTGGCGATTTAAATAATGCGCTGTCTGCGATTGCATCGAACAACAGCAGCTCAACCGATCCAGCGACCACCTTTGCCCACCAGTGGTATGTAGACACTGGCGACAGCACCCTCAAGATCAGGAATGCTGCAAACAGTGCATACGTCAACGTCAGTGCAGTTGGTGGCATCGGAACAGCCAACCTCGGTCTTGCGTTAGCAGCGTCGCCAACGTTCACAGGAACTGCCACGTTTGGCGGCAACATCCTGATGTCAGGCACTGGAACGATCGACATTCCAGTTGGCACAACGGCTCAGCGACCAGGCTCTCCCAACAACGGGATGATTCGGTACAACTCAACGTTGTCTAGGTATGAGGGATACAGCGGATCAGCGTGGGGTGCGCTTGGCGGTGGTGCGACTGGTGGCGGGTCAGACACGATTTTCCATACCAATGATCAATCGGTCAGCACAGACTTCACGTTGGTTGGAACGTTGAACGCAATGTCAGCAGGGCCGATAACTATTGCTAGTGGAGTTACAGTGACGGTAAGTTCTGGCGCCACTTGGACGGTGGTCTGACATGAGCACAGTAAAGGCAGCCAACCTGCAGAACACAGGCAGTGGCGCTCCAGCGTTTAAGAACAGCTCTGGCACGGAGATTGGCCAGCTTGCAAAAGCGTGGGTGAACTTTAATGGCACCGGGACAGTTGCTATCAGAGATTCTTTCAACGTCAGTTCTATTGCTGACAATGGAACTGGTGAATACCAAGTAAATTTCACAAATGCCATGGAGGACGTTAATTATGCAGTTGCTGGATTTGCCAGAGTATCGCTGGCTGCCGGTCAGTTTGTTGGCGTTTCAGACACTGGGTTTGCGACTTCATCTGTAAAAGTCGGATCAATGAATAACTCTGACAGTTTTGCTGATGCTCTTTATGTAACAGCAGTTATTTTTCGTTAATTATGAGCACACTTAAGGTCGCCACTATCCAAGACACGTCGGGCAACAACAGCTCGACACCTGCTCAGGTTGCTGAAGGCAGAGCAAAGGCGTGGGTCAACTTCAATGGCACTGGCACAGTTGCTATTAGAGACAACTTTAACGTTAGTTCTATTACGGATCACGGAACAGGTGAATACACCGCAAATTTAACAACTGCGATGGCTAATACGAATGGAGCACCTGTAGGTAATGCAAATGAGTTTGCAGATTCACACAATGGCGGTCTAAGGTGCGTTGAAGCTTTTTTTACATCGACTTCAGCAGTTAGATGCGCCGTTAACTACGTGAACGGTGGGATGAGTGACAGTGTATTGGTCAACATTGTAGTTTTTGGAGATTGATCCATGAGCACCCTTAAAGTCAACGCGCTTCAAAACACCAGCGGCACTGCTTACGACTTTGTCAAGCAAGTCGTGCAAGCCAGCACGTCTACACAAACAACAATTAGTACCACTACTTATACGGACACAGGCTTAACAGCATCAATTACGCCTTCAAGCACCTCAAGCAAAATACTTGTAATAGTTGACCAACAATTTAGGATAGGCAGAAGCAGTTCTGCTAAAAACGCTGGCGCTGGAATTAAATTGTTAAGAGGTTCAACTGCAATACATACTCCAGTGGAAAACGATGAGAGCAATCCTCTTGAGCCATACGGCGAAAATTTGTTCAATCATTTCACGCGAATGACTTTAACAAAGTTGGACTCTCCGGCCACCACAAGCTCCGTAACGTATAAGACTCAAGGGCGACCGCACAAATCAGACAATAGCGGGGTTGTAATCTTTCAAACTACAGGCACCAATTATTCGCAGGATGGTACTTCTTACATCACTTTGTTGGAGGTAGCAGCATGACTTTTGAACTTGCCGATGCTCTTATGTCGCTACGTCCTGGAGCGGAGTTTGTTATCCGTGGTGGCGTAGTCGAAACCTATCAGCACAGTGATCCGCAGCCCACCGCTGATCAACTTCAGGCTGAAATAGACAGACTTAATGCTGCACAGCCAATGGTTGAGCTGCGTGAGGAGCGGAACAAACGCCTTGCTGAGACTGACTATCTGGCATTGTCTGACGCTACTCTTAGTGCAGACATGCGGACGTATCGTCAGGCGTTGCGGGATCTTCCTGCTAACACCAGCGACCCTGCAAACCCAACCTGGCCGACTAAGCCATGAGCGACAAACGCATCATCTTCCCCAACGACGACGGTGGCGTTTCTGTCATCATCCCGTCAGACAACTGCGGGCTGAGTGTTGAAGACATCGCCCGTAAGGATGTGCCTGCTGGCAAGGCATATCAAATCGTTGACGTAGCGGACGTTCCAAGCGATCGTTCGTTTCGTAACGCTTGGACCTACACGGAGAGCTGACATGCCTATCGGACTCGACATGTCCAAAGCAAAGGACATCCATCGCGACAACGTGCGTGTGGCACGAAAGCCTCTGCTGGAGGCCAAAGATCTTGAGTTCACCCGTGCTCAAGAAACCAGTGCTGACACCACTGCAATCGTTGCTGCCAAGCAAGCCTTGCGTGATGCACCCGCTGCTGCTGCAATCGACGCTGCAACTACAGCTGATGAACTGAAAGCAACTTGGGATACAAGCCTTTTAGGCGATAGCCCGTATTCCTGAAAACGGTAGACTTGTTCCAGGAGGTGCGTTATGGCTGTCCAACCTGGGACGTACAACATCACGCTCCAGCGCCGGGCTGATTACAGCGTGCTGCTGCAGTTTAAGGACAGCAGTGATGCTGCTATCGACCTGACTGGTTATACGGCGTATGCCCAGGTGTGGAACGAAGGTCGCACCACGAAATACGCTGATTTTTCGATTGCGTACACGAACCGCACCAACGGTCAGATTACGATCAGCCTGACGGATACGCAGACCGCGACTTTTATTGATGAGTTGCGGTATGACGTGTTGCTGGAAGATGGCAGCGGCAATCGTGAGTACTACCTGGAAGGTGTGATCTTCGTTAGCCAGGGGTATACCGCACCATGACAACGGTCAACGTCACCACGACGAATAACACCGTCACGGTCACGGAGGATGGATCGTCAACGGTTGTTCAGAACCCAGTAACGACGACGGTTACTGCAACGACTGCTGGTCCACAAGGACCGCAAGGTCCGCAAGGTGCAGATGGGCTGCAGGTTAATGCAGCCGCTAAAGTAGATAAAAGCGTCGTTTACTACGACTCAGCTTCTGGCGAGTTTAAGGCAGACGACACCTGGACAATCAACACAATCGTCCTTGGAGGCAATTTTTAAGCCATGGCTAACACCATTCGCCTCAAGAAACGTGCATCTGGTGGTGCGTCTGGTGCTCCTAGCAGTCTTGCGCCGAGTGAGCCGGCGTACTCAGAGGTTGACAATATCCTGTACTACGGATTTGGCGATGCGGGAGGAGGTGCTGCCAGTTCTGTGATTTCAATCGCAGGCTCTGGTGCGTTTACGACGCTGACGACCAATCAAACGATCAGCGGCAATAAGACATTCACTGGAACGGTTGACTTCAGCGGTGCAACGCTGTCTGGCAACACGACCTTCAGCAACAATCTAGTTGTAACAGGTGATCTGACGGTCAACGGCACCACCACAACTGTCAACTCCACCACGGTGACGGTGGATGACAAGAACATTGAGCTTGGTTCGGTTGCGACTCCTTCGGACACCACTGCTGATGGTGGTGGCATCACGCTTAAAGGCACAACTGATCACACGATTACTTGGACCAACAGCACTGACAGCTGGGACTTTTCTGAGCACGTCAACGCTGCATCTGGCAAAGAGTTCAAGATCAATGGCACCAGCGTCCTTAGCAGTAGCACTCTTGGTTCTGGTGTTACTGGCTCCAGCCTTACTTCTGTTGGCACCATTGCCACAGGCACCTGGAACGGAACTGCCATTGGCCGTGCTTATGGCGGTACTGGTCTAACTGCTGCACCGTCTAACGGTCAGCTGCTGATTGGTAACGGCACTGGTTACACGCTGTCCACGATTACAGCTGGCAGCAACGTAACGATCACCAATTCTTCTGGCGGCATCACGATTGCAGCGTCTGGCGCTCCAGTAGCAGGTGACGGTATTGATGTCAGCGGCAGCACCGTCAGTATCGACGCCAAAGCAAATGGCGGACTTGTTATTGAGTCAACGGAACTCGCTGTTGATTTAGGTGCATCCAGCATCACCGGAACTCTTGCTGTTTCTGATGGTGGTACGGGTGCAACTACTGCATCAGCTGCCAGAACGGCTCTTGGCCTTGCGATTGGAACCAACGTTCAGGCTTACGACGCTGACCTGGACAACCTGTCTGGATGTCAGTCTGGAGCTTCAGCTGCTCTTGCTTTGCTGACTTCTACGGAAGTTGCAATCCTTGATGGAGCGACAGTTAGCACCAGTGAGTTAAACGTTATTGATGGCAGCACTTCTGCAACGTCAACCACGCTTGCAGCTGCAGACCGCATGGTCATTAACGATGCTGGAACGATGGTTCAAGTTGCGTTGAGTGACCTTGTGACCTTTCTAGAAAACGGAACAGCGAGTAGCTTTGAACTCGACGGAGGGACTTTCTAAGAAATGGCAAACACTATCAAGCAGAAGCGCGGCACCTCTGACCCTGGTGCCTCAGACCTTGTTGTAGGCGAACTCGCCATCAATACCACCGATGGTGGTGTGTTTACTAAGACTGATGGCGGAACGGTTGTTGAAGTTGGGTCTGGCGGTGGTGGTGGTGCGTCCGCTATCAACGATCTGTCTGATGCTGTTACTTATGACAGTGGGCTAAGTATTGGTCTTGGAACGGGTGCCCTTGCGAATGATGACGGCACAGACAACAACAACACTGCGCTGGGGTATAACGCACTAAATGCAAATACTTCTGGCGCTGACCACACTGCTGTCGGATATAACGCTGGAAAATTTATAACAACAGGGCGGTATAACACGCTCTTAGGGGCGCAAGCGGGCGATGCTATAACCACTGGGCAGCGAAATGTAATCTTAGGTTATGACGCTGGCAGCGCACAAACAACACACAACGGCAACACTTTGGTCGGCTACTTGGCTGGCAGAAACGTAAATACTGACGGTAATATTGCTATCGGACCATCATCCTTGAGTAATACAAGTTATACGCTAGCGCGATGTGTCGCTATTGGGGACGAAGCGATAATTAGGGGCGGCGAAGATAACACTGCTGTGGGGTATCGAGCTGGCGCGTCTGGCGGTATCAATGCAACGCGAAGCACTTCACTTGGCAACTATGCCGGTTACAACAACGAAGGAGACGACAATGTTTTCATTGGCTACAACAGCGGCTACAACTTAACTACAGCAGATGATTGCACGCTGCTTGGATCTAAAGCTGGTGATTCAATTACAACTGGCAGCAATAACATTGTTATTGGGTATAACGCAGACGCCAGTTCAGCAACTGTTTCCAATGAAATCACTTTGGGTAACAGCAGCGTCACCAGTCTTCGTATTCCTGGCCTGCAATCTGGTGCTACGAATGGCCAAGTTCTTACCTATAACTCTTCTAACGGAAACATCACATTGGCTGATGCCAGTGGTGGTGGCGGAGCATCTGCGATCAATGATCTGTCTGATGCTGTAACTAACTCCTCCGGTCAAACCATTGGCTTGGGCACAGACGCTCTTGCAAATGATGATGGAACGACCAACCTTAATACTGCACTTGGGTATCAAGCTCTAACGGCTAATACTTCTGGGGCTGCTAATACTGCCGTCGGCGATAGAGCAGGACAAGCAACTACCACTGGAGGCAGTAATACTTTTGTTGGACAAACTGCAGGCTACGCAAACACAACAGGCACATCCAATACCTTTTTAGGCAGAGACTGCGGAACGTATAACACAACTGGCAGTTACAACACTTGTATCGGACAAGGCGCTGGCCAGACAAATGGAATTAGCAGCACAACTTTCGTTGGAACCAATGCAGGAAAGAATAGTTCCAGTACGAATAGCGTTGGTGTCGGAATGAATGCTGGCAGAAATGTTGATGGAACCGAAAACGTTTTTATTGGCTGGAACGCTGCTGAAGGTGCGTCTTCAGCGTCAGCTACATTAAATGTGGGCATTGGTGCTCAATCTTTATATGTCATCAGCAGTGGTGCATCAAACGTAAGTGTTGGACATGATTCACTAAAAGCTTTGACGACGGGAAGCAACAACGTCGCCATTGGAGACCAAGCCGGAGATTCTTTAACAACTGGCAGCAATAACATTGTTATCGGCCATGAAGCCGATGCAAGTTCTGCCACTGTTTCAAACGAAATCACGCTTGGTGATACTAACATTACCAGCCTTCGCATCCCAGGCTTGCAGTCCGGAGCAAGCAACGGTCAGGTTCTTACCTTCAACTCCACCAATGGAAATATCACTCTTGCAGATGCTGGTGGTGGTGGCGCGTCTGCAGTCAATGATCTATCTGATGCCTACACCGCAGACAGTGGACAGACTATTGGCCTTGGGACGGGTGCTCTTGCCAACGATGATGGCACTGATAATAAAGGAACGGCTCTCGGCTACAAAGCACTTAATGCGCAAACAAGCGGCAACAACAACACAGCAGTAGGCAACGAAGCTGGTTTAGATCTAACAACGGGATTTGGCAACTCTCTATACGGTCAGCACGCAGGAGAGAACATCACGACAGGGTTTTGGAACGTTTGCCAGGGCGTTAACGCTGGAAGAAATTTAACAACAAATAGTCAAAATATCCTTATTGGTGCTCAGGCAGCAAGCACAAGCGGCGACATTACAAAAACCATTGCGATCGGAACATACGCAGGCAGGGGCACTGGTGACGACAACGTTGTTATTGGTCATGAGGCTAAGTATGCGCAAGATGATGCAAATAAGTGTGTAATTATTGGGGCTCAAGCTGGTTACAATGTTGATTCTCACAATCAAGTTTTTATTGGCTATAAGGCCGGTTATGCCGTTACGAGTGGAGCCAATAATGTTGCTCTTGGCTATGAAGCACTAAAAGCAAATACAACTGCTTCTGCCAGCATCGCAATCGGTTATCAAGCTCTTGCCAGCAACACTACAGGCGACGGGAACGTAGCTGTTGGGTATGAGGCACTTTCTACCGGGACAACAACGGCTGCTGGGTTTAACTACAACACAGCTGTAGGTTATAGAGCTATTAAACTTGGCACTAGTTATAACAATACAGCCGTTGGTTATACCGCTCTAGAAGACACAACTACTGGCAACCGAAATGTTGCCATAGGCATGATGGCTGGTGCAAACAATACTACCGGCTCCAGCAATACTTATCTTGGATTTGGTACTGGGGTTTTAGGCACGTCTAATAGCAACAACGTAGCTGTTGGGCAAAGAACCCTTGAATCAAATACTGTCGATAACAACACGGCTATTGGTTATCAAGCTGCTTTAGCAAACACAACCGGCGCTAGCAACACTGCTCTCGGTTACAAATCACTTTATTCCAACACCACTGCGAGTTACAACACTGCAGTCGGTTATGACGCTTTAGGTTCTACAACAACTGCGAGTTACAACACTGCAGTTGGTTATGAAGCTCTAAATTCTACGGCAACTGGCGCCAACGGCACGGCCTTTGGTTATCAAGCCTTAAAAAACACAACAACCTTCGCAAATACCGCCTTTGGCTCTCAGGCTGGCACTGCTACAGTCGGGGGTAATCACAATGTTTTTGCAGGTTTTTACTCAGGTCTTGTAAATACTTCTGGAAGCCAGAACGCATTTTTTGGAAGTCAATCTGGTTCCTCTAATACAGAAGGCGCTCAAAACACGTTTATAGGCAGAAACGCCGGAAATACAACCACGACAGGTACAAACAATGTCTGCTTGGGTTACGACGCTGAAGCAAGTTCTGCGACAGTTAACAATGAAATCACCTTAGGCAATAGCAGTGTTTCAACTTTACGTTGTAACACTCAGACCATCAGCAGCCTGTCTGATGCACGCGACAAAACTGACGTGCGAGAGCTGCCTGAAGGCTTGGCATTTATTGACAGCCTGAATCCTGTTAAGTTCCAATGGCAGACCCGTGATGGCAACGGCAAGGATGGAACGTATGAAGCTGGCTTTATTGCGCAAGAGCTGCAGTCTGCACAACAAAACGCTGACGCTGATTACTTAGGTTTGGTGATGGACGAAAACCCTGACCGGCTTGAGGCTTCATACGGAAAGCTTGTCCCGATGCTTGTCAAAGCTATTCAGGAGCTAAAGTCCGAAGTGGAACAGCTTAAAGCAAATGCCTGACACCTTGACTGCTGAAGAGATTGCGCAACACTATTCCGCTGCGATGGACAGCGTGAACCTCATTAACGATCTGATGGCTCAAGACAGCCGTGACGATGAAGAGCAGGACACGGTGTCTCGCAATGTCGAGCACCTGCAGATCATGGTCGCCAAAGATTTCTGGACAACTGAGGACCTGACCCCTCTTAACAACGCAATCACTGCTGGATCTTGATGCAACGCCCTGACCCGATGATCGCCTCCAAACCGGGGGCAGAAGATTTACCAGCCATGCGTTCTCGGACCATGTGGCTCGAGGAATTGTTTTTCTTGGATGGCCGGGACATGGTTTCACACCCAATGCACGGTCTATTCACTGGGCTGGCCCTTAAATATCAGAACCTGGATTCAACCGACGGCTACTGATGGCCAAGTCACTCAACGGGCAAAATTTTGTCCCTAGCAGGCCAAAAAAGACACGTCAAGGTGATGGATCACATTCAAAACCGTCCC
>CEPT01066556.1_pt1 | contig 10034 bp, 7 predicted proteins | sample 356221 | NCBI WGS metagenome assembly CEPT01 (sample SAMEA2620081, study PRJEB7988) | marine metagenome | isolation source: saline water (ENVO:00002010), including | reverse complement strand
GCGACGATGGTTGACGCATCGAAGAAGGAAGAAGGGAATCATCATTCTTCCCATTCGTCGTCTTCTGAAGTGTTCAACTACGTCGTCACTGCGCACAAACCAACGGCTGTGTCGTATTCCTGCGTTGGACGTTTTACACATTTTGAGAGACAAAATTTGATAGTTGCACGATCCAACCGAATTGAGATTTACCTCTTGACCGAAGAAGGATTAGAACCAGTTCTGGAGACTGCGGTTTATGGACGCATCGCAATGTTAAAGTTGCATGAAGAAAACAGTGGTAACGACGACGTGCCAGGGCGTCTCATCATTGTGACGGAAGACCGGTACTCCCTTGCCGTTTTGACATACGATGCGGCAACGAACACGCTTCAAACGGTATCAAATGGCGACGTTTCTGATTTGACTGGACGACCAGTAGAGTACGGCATGCTCGGCGATATCGATCGAAATACCAGAGTTATTGGTTTGCACATTTACGATGGTTTATTGAAGTTTATTCCGTTCGATGAGAATGGAAACTTGTTACAAGCATTCAATACCAACTTGAACGAACTCAAAGTTTTAGATTTCATTTTCCTTCCATCGTCATCATCTGGAATCGCAACGACGACGAATGAAACTGGAAATATTAACGACAGCGTAAGTATCAATACAGCGCCGTCGAATGTTTCGAGTTTGACGAGGAGCATCAATCGGGAAAACGCCGGGTGCGCCGGTTTGAGTTCGATGCCCGTCATAGCAGTATTGCATAAAGATGTAAAAGACGAACGACACGTCTCGACCTATCGCGTAAACCTGCGAGATAGAGATTTAGAACCAGGTCCATTTGAGCAGCGTGAAGTTGAAATGGGCTCGAAAAAGCTGCTTCCTTTATCCTCTCCCATTGGAGGTTGCGTAGTAATTGGCGAAGAAACGGTTGCATATTTGAATGAACCCGCAGGGATGGATGCCGAAGAAAACAATAACAATAACAACAATAACACCAACGCGACAATGAATGCGACAATAACGACAGGCAACAATACCAGCAGCAATGTCATATATCGCGGCGAAAACAAATCATCTATGCCGGCTTTAGTGCGAGCTATTACCACTCCAGATTTGCTCATGTTTTCTTCCGCATGTCTAATTCCTGCGGACGAGAATGTTTCGAACCAGCTCATTGATAGATTTCTAATCGCGGATGAAGACGGTGATTTGTACTTGTTGATGCTGAGCAAGGGCAGGGTCACAACGACGGGTGGTCCCACGGTTTCAAAATTGACGATAGAAAGGTTAGGTAAAACTTCCCCGGCCTCGGCAATTAGTTATCTCGACAACAGCGTGGTTTTCATTGGAAGCGCGTACGGAGATTCTCAAATCATCAAACTACACACAGAACAAGTCAATACTACGATGTCAGATTCGAACGAACTACCAAGTTACATAGAAGTCATGGAGGAGTTCACAAATCTTGGTCCTATCGTAGACTTTTGCGTTATGGATTTAGAACGTCATGGTCAAGGTCAACTTGTCACGTGTTCGGGAGTCGGCTCGAGAGGATCTTTGCGCGTCATTCGGAATGGAATTGGAATCCGGGAACAGGCCCAGATTCCAATTTCAGGAGTCAAGGGTATCTATTCGTGCAAGCGGGACGAAAAGGCGCATTTCGATTCTTATTTGATCGTTTCATTCATCGCCGAGACGCGGATATTAGCAATAAATGACAACGACGAGTTGGAAGAGGCGGTATTCCCGGGATTTGACGCATCATCCCAAACGATCGAATGCGCGAATATTTTTGGAAATGCAATCTGCCAAGTCACAAGTAAAGGTGTCTACGTATGTGACGCTTCGTCGGGAGAACTGGTCACTTCTTGGGTACCATCTGACCAGAGTCCCATTACCGCTGGTTCCGTGTCAGAGAATACCATTGCCATCGCCACTGTCGGCAGTACGCTTTATTATCTTTCTCTTCAAGGTAAAAAAATTACAGAGAGTGGAACAATTACGTTTGATTCTGAAATATCATGCATCGATAAAATGCAATGCGGTGATCGTAACATCTGCGCTGTTGGATTGTGGAGCACGAAGGTTTTGCTGGTTGAACTAGGATCGGAGATGAAAGTCTCTCACACCGAAGATTTATCTCTTGATGTAGTTCCAAGATCGACATTATTTTGTTCATTCGAAGATACGATCTATTTGCTCACCGGTCTTGGAGATGGGCACTTGATAACCAATGTCGTCGTTTCATCGAGCTCGACCGGAGGGTTGACGTTGAGCGATCGAAAATCTGTTTCCCTTGGCACGCAGCCGGTTACTCTAAAATTGTTCAAGTCTCAACATTCAATGCACGTCTTTGCGGGATCGGATCGACCGACAATTATATATTCGAACAGTAAAAAGCTTGTCTATGCAAATGTGAACTTGAACGAGATTTTACACGTGGCACCGTTTAATTGCGACGCTTTTCCGGATGCACTCGCTTTAGCTAGCGGCGAACATTTAATGATTGGTGCCGTCGATGACATTCAAAAATTGCACATCCGTATGGTGCCTCTTGGCGAGCAACCTCGTAGAATTGCCCATCAACCGGAGACAAAAACATTAGCAGTGCTCACAATGAAAGAGAACGACGTCCATGAGCGAGAAGAAGAGTTTTTCGTGCGATTATTCGATGATCAAACTTTTGAAACTTTGGCAAAGTATCCTCTCGAACCGAACGAGAACGATGCGAGTATTATTTCGTGTTGTTTTGATGGGGACGACGAAACATATTTCGTCGTCGGTACGGCTTTCGCGGACCCACACACGGAGCCGGAATCTTCCCGAGGGCGCATATTAGTTTTCAAAGTTTCAGACACCGCGTCAAATGATGGTGGAAATGGCGTTGTCAATGCGAGTGATCACGACGACGATGCTCCACCCAACCGCCCTTCCGCCTCATCTGTACTTCAAAGAAGTCTCACGCTAGTCTGTGAAAAAGAAACTCGGGGTGCGGTGTATAATTTGAACGCCTTTCGTGGTAAACTACTCGCCGGTATTAATTCTCTGGTGAAACTATTCGGCTGGGGCTTTTCGAAAGAAAATAAACGCGAATTAGTGCACGAGTGTTCTCACATGGGACACATCATCGCTCTTAAAGTTGAAACAAAAGATAATTTAATTGTCGTTGGTGATTTGATGAAATCGATAACGTTGCTTGAGTATCAGCGAGAATCTGGATTGGGTGGGATTGTAGAAATCGCGCACGATTTTAGCTCAAATTGGATGACGGCGGTTGATATTTTAGACGATAACACATATCTCGGAGCTGAATCTAGTTACAATTTGTTCACCGTGCAGCGAAACGCAGACGGAGATACAGAAGACAAACATGGAACGCTAGATCTATGCGGTGCCTTCCACTTGGGAGATTCCGTAAATAGATTTAGACGTGGTAGTTTAGTCATGCGTATGCCAGATCAAAGCGACGATACGACCTCCTCCTCCTCCTCCTCTGAAATATCCACTTGGTTATTTGGCACAATCTCTGGTAGTTTAGGCGTCGTCGCAACTTTACCAAAACGCGAATTCTTGTTACTTAACAAAGTTCAAGAAGCCATGCAAAAGGTAGTCACCGGGGTGGGTAACTTTAGTCATTCTGACTTTCGAAGTTTTCACAACGTGCAAAGAAGCATAAAGATGCAAAACTTCATTGACGGTGATTTGGTCGAAATCTTCTTAGATCTATCCAAAGAAGATCAAGACGTGGTATCTAAATTGTCTGGAGTTGCGAATTCCGAGGACTTGGTAAAGAAGATAGAAGAAATTTCTCGTCTCACACATTGAAGAAGAGAATTTTGATGAAAATGTGCGCATCTTCTACGCGCGTAAAAAAATTCAATAAAAACACGACTTCCTACTTCGCCATCCAATAGATTAAGACTAATGCCGAGCATATGGCACACACGGCGCTGAGAACAATCGCGTCCTTGTTCTTTTTCCTCTTAATAGCTACAAGTAAATTGTTCACCACTGGGAACTTACTCCCCGCCGTGGCGAGTGCGCTAATTGTGCTATTAAAAATTCCCCTCTGTTCATACAACGCGCTTGCAGTATTTTGTGCAACGCCAATTGCATCGTCTACTGCGATCGAGGAACTCAAAATTGAGTTTCTCTCTCGCATCGCCGCGGAAGAGTTACTCTCATCTCCTCCTAAAGTGCCGTTACTTCCCCGGTGCCTTCCTTGTAACAACGAGGCATGTTCTCGCTCTTGCTCTATATAGTCTTTGAGCCGTCTGAATTCGTGATTAAACTCTGTCGCAACGTCTCTATGTCTCGTTAACGTGTGTGTTCGCGTGTCCGAAGAGGCGTTTGCTCCGCTATGAATGGATGAAGCCAAAGCTCTGGTAACGTCTGACAAACGTGTTAACAATGCTTCGATCTCTCCTTCTTTCGACGCGATGATATCAAAGTTTCCCTCAATCTTGTTTGTCGTCGTATTGTTGTTGTACTGATTATACCCACCACTTATACTGCCAACGCTTGACGCCGACTTCGTCGCGTGGCTGTTACCAACCCCGATAAGTTTTGAAAGCGAAGCGAGGTTCGCATCAATTTCATTCTCCAATTTCCTTGCTTCTTTTCTCAACTCTTCCCACGCCGTCGAAGGCACTTTCATCTTTCCGTCGATATATAAATATTCTTCTTCTTCTTGTTGTTGTTGTTTTCTCCTCCACTTCCTCCTTCGATGTGCCGGTTCTACATGTACGTGTGGCACGTAAAAGAACACACGCAATATGAAAAGAAAGACCGAAACAAGAGAGAATTGTGCAGTCGGTGGGAGAAATTTGAGAGTGCGCAATGATTTTCGAAAAGAAAATTTGTGTGAAAAAAAGCAAGAAAAAAGTATGGAAAAAACAAGCAAACAAAAGCTCATTCCATACCGTGGTGTGCTTCAGGATGCGAGTAAAAAGATCCGAGAAAATGGCCAAAAGAGTTCTGCTCTGTTCTCAGAAGGAGTATTTGTCGCGACAAAGCAAATACCAAAGATAATTTTACACTCTACTATAACCTCGCGAACCTGTCCATTTTAATATTATCTTTTGTTTCCAAATGTTTGCGTCAAAATATTGCTTAATAATGAATGAAATATTTATTCCATAATCTTGCTTAGACGATGACCGTCTTGATGGCGTGGATCGTGGCGTTGTCGACCTTGATGTCGTTCTTCTTGAACGGGAGGTCAGCCACGACGACCTTATTGCCAGCGAGGGTTTCGAATTCCTTGCCCGCAGCCATGTCTGCCTTGGTAACCGTGCCCTTAACGACGTGGTTCTTCACGATGTCACCCAAGCCATCCATCTTCACAAAATCCATTTTGCTAACACCCTTAGTCTTGATGAAGTCCCCGAAGGCATCGTCATCAGCGGCAAAGACCGTGATCGGACCTTCTTGCGTGAAGGTCTCTTCCTCGCCGGAGGCAGTGATGGCGTTACCCATCATGGAGTAAGACGCGGCTTTGCAGATCATACCTAGAAGAGAAAACAATTATAAGTAACACGTAAACGTGCGCATTGAAATTCCGTACCGAAGGCATCGTTGTTGAAGGCTCGGCCGCCTTCTTCACCACCTGTTTTTTCAATATACACAAAGAGGAGTTTGTTTGTTAGTTGCTTGGATTCCAAATTTTTGAGACCTTAAAATCATTTCTATCTAAAAGAGAGATGATTGGAACGATCTTTGAAGAAGAGCCGTCTCTCTCCTCCCTGCGTTCTTCTTCCTTCTGCGCGCTCTCTCTCTCTCTCTCACGCAGCAGCAATCACAAGAATGAACCCTACGTTTCAAAATACAAACGTCGGGGGAAGAAAACCAAAGTTTGATTCGGAAAAACCCATCAAAAACGCAGAGGAGATAACACAAAATCATTCTTTTGTTATCCACCTTTTCCGGGAATTCTTTTGTGGCTCTCGATGATTAGTCGTTTCCTCTTGTTTTTCTAAAGCGCACCTTTGCCGTGGGAAATCTTCGCCGAAACGACGGTGGATCGTTGTTGCTTCTTGGCGACAACTTTGGAGACGACCTTGGCGCCGGCGATTTGGGATTGTAAAGCGAACATTGTGCGTGCGTGTGTGTGTGTGTGTGTGTGTGTTGTAATGCGATTAAAAGTGAGGCACCGTGGCACGGCATACGGCGTTTTTTTTTCTTTTTTGTGTCCACGTCATTCTCAAAGAAGGCGCAGGAGAGCCACCGAGCACCACACGTTCTCTCTCCCTCTCCCTCTCTCTCTTTTTTTCCTTTTTTTTTCTTTGAGTTTTTTTCTCCAATGTCCAATTGTCCAAAAAGGCTGCCGAAAAGTCTTTCTCAGTTCTCTCTCTCTCTCTCTCTCTCTCTCTCTCTCTCTCTCTCTCTCTCTCAGTTCTCTCTCTCGTTCTTGTTTGTTGTCGTTCACCAACAACGGGAGAAAGAACAAAACACGAGAACGAGAACAACGACATAAATAAATAAAAGCGCGAGTTATTGTATGGCGGCAACGTCACATTTCCGCACGCCTTTCAATGGCTACAGCGTCAAATTCTCTCCGTTCTTTGCCGATCGCATAGCGGTTTCGGCGTCGCAAAACTTTGGCATCGTCGGGAACGGCCATCAATACGTTTTACGAAGAGAGTTGAATGCGCTCAATAACGCAACAACGGGAGGAGTAGGAGTAGGAGGCGGACATCCAGGAACACTTCCTTTGGCAGAGGAGGCAAGATTTGAAACCGCAGATGGGATATTCGATTGCGCGTGGTCGGAAGAATCGGAGAACGTGCTAGTATCCGCCTCTGGCGATGGGTCCGCAAAACTCTGGGACGTATCTCGCCCACCGTTCCAAAATCCTTTGCGTTCGTTCAACGAGCACGAGGCGGAAATTTATACGATTTCTTGGAATCCGACGAGGAAAGACGTATTTTTAACTGCCAGTTGGGACGATACCATTAAACTTTGGAATCCGAGAGAGAATGTGCACACGCAGGGGTCGTTGAAAACATTTAGAGAACACACGTATTGCGTCTATGCGGCGGAGTGGTCGCCACACCACGCGGATGTTTTCGCCTCTGTTTCCGGTGACTGCACACTAAAAATTTGGGACTGTAGGAAAAACCACTCGACGCTTTCGATACCTGCGCACGATTTTGAAGTCTTATGCGTAGATTGGAATAAATATAACGATTGCGTCGTCGCAACTGGATCGGTCGATCGAGCGGTGAAACTGTGGGACATTCGAAATCCAAAGAAGGAACTTTCCATCTTGAGAGGCCACGGTTATGCCGTAAGACGAGTAAAAATGGACCCATTCGATGAAGATTTGTGTTACACGGCAAGTTATGATATGACCGTAGCCATGTGGAATTGGAAAATTAACAACCCAAGTAGCAATAATAATAATAATACTTTAGAAGGAGAAAGAGGCGTTCAGCCTTCGCCACTTTTGCGGCAGTGGCGCCATCACACCGAGTTTGCGGTTGGTTTAGATGTAAGCGTTTTAAATAGGGGAGAATTAGCGAGCTGCGGTTGGGATTCATCCGTTCAAGTGTTTAGCAATGTTGGACCGGATCCACTTCCCATCCTTTAATAAACATTTTAGATAGTTTGTACCATGGTACCGGTATAGTACCTATAGAAGAATGAATTATGGATATAAAAATAAATTTTCAAGTAAGAATTTAGAGACCTTTACGTAAATTTTAGCACGAAAAATTCGATTCTCCCGGACACTTGCATCCAGATTGTTGAATGATGGCATTGGCAGCGTAGTTACCGCCCTTGCAGCAATCTGCTAACTCCTTACCGTGCACAAACTGGGACAAGAACCCGCCGACGAACGCGTCTCCCGCGCCATTTGTATCGACCAAGTCTTCTTTGGCTAATTTGATGACGTCGTACTTCGTGACTTTACCGTCTTTGGCGACAATCGTCGCGTCCGCGCCTTGCGTGAACACGACCGTCCTCGTGCAATGATCGCTAGCTTTCGGCATTTGACTGATTTTCAACGCAATCTCGGCAACGTCCGTGATGCCTTCCCACTTTTGAGATTCGGCAAAGGTGACCGCTTCGGATTCGTTTCCAAACAAGACGTCGACGTACGGTAATGTATTCATCATCGCCTCCAAGAATGGCGGCACTTGCATCAAGAATGGCGCAGACAAGTTCATCATGTAGCACTTATTGTTTTCCGCGGAGTGTTTCGCCACCGCCATCATGGAATCTGGCGACACCGTCAAGAAAAAGCCGGCGCTGTAATAAAACTTAGCGTCTTCAACAATCTTCCAGTTTTCTGCTTCTTGCAAGTGTTCGAATTTGTAGTTGTTTGCCGCGTTCAACGCAGCAATTAAAGATCGCTCGCCATCTTTCACCAAAACCCCACACGTCCCAGTCGGCGTCGATTTGTCGATCATGTACTTTGTCGTCACGCCATCCGCTTGGCACGCGTTAGTCATCTGGGTGCCAAAATCATCCTCACCGATGCATCCGATAAAGGTCGTCGCACCTTTCGTCTTCAACATCCATTGGCACACGCGAATAGAGTTTTGCGTAGCACCCCCGGCGATATATTCCACCGGGTATTTGTCCACCATTTCTTTATACAACGGGTTGTGCTTTTCCTCGGCTAAGATCGCGTTGTTGAGTTGTAAGTCGTACTTGTCAAGGATGTCTTGTTCGACGACGGCGGAGATGTCTAAGAGGGGGTTACCCATGCCCAATAAAATATTGCTCATCGTTATTTCTGGTTTGTAACCGCGTTCTTTGAAATAGAAGAAGTAACGTTCGATGTGTTTGTTTCGTGTTTGTTGCTGCGTGTGTTATCCAAACGCGCGCGCTTTTATAAGTACTCGTAATGGATTTTTTTTTTAAGTAATCACCGTCGAGAGCGCTTTTATGCTTGCGTTTGTGGTTGGGAGACGTCAGACGCCTCTTTTCTTTCCCTCTCTCAAAATCGGAATGTCATATCCTCTCGTCAAGTGAATTTTTTAAAAGAGACGAGACGAGACGAGAGACGAGACGAGACGAGAGAGGAGAAAGACTTCTTTTAGGAAACTTCTCTCTCCTTTTTCCACACTCACACACACACACCAAAAAAGCTATGGCACCATCAAAAGACGACGTCGTCGTCGTCGACGACGACGTTCCACCTCCTCCCCCACCTCCCGAAGAGGACGCGCCTTTGCGCTTTGGCACCGGTTGTGTTGACGAAGAAGAAGGATACAACAACAAGTACAACAGGCACAACAAAATCGACAATCAAAACAACAACAAACCACACAAAAAATTGTCCGAAGATGGGTCTTGGCAGTGCGACTCGTGTTCAAACACAAACTTCGCGTGGAGAAAAACCTGTAAACGATGCGATTTACCGAAATCACAAAGAGTGAAAGACGAGGAGAAGAAAGCCGCGGCGGGATGGTTGCTAGACGGCGTGGACGATCCGACAAACAATCGAATTTTCGTCAAAGGATTCGACCCAGAGACGACGACTTCGGACGATTTGAGAGAATTATTCGGCGGTATCGGGATGATTTCGAGAGTGCGTCAACGCACGGGATTCCCCGATCAGTGGCCTTGGGCGGTAAAAATATACACAGACGAGACCACTGGAGAGAAAAAAGACGAGTGCACGATCACCTACGATGATCCAATGGCTGCGCAATCCGCGCCCGGGTTTTACGATGGGTATGAATTCAAAGGAAAGAAGATTAGTGTTTCCTTAGCGACGAAGAAGAAAAGAGAAGAGGATGATTTTAGCAGAGATAACAACAACAATAATGATAATAATAATAACAGGCACTACGGTGGTGGTCGAGGAAGTAGTACTTATGGTGGGAGAGGTTCGTACGGTGGCGGCAACAGAGGTGGCGGTTGGGGCCGAGGCCAAGGTGGCGGTCGAAGTGGAGGTTACGGAAATTACAATAGAGGTGGTGGTGGCGGCGGCAGAGGGGGCGGAGGGGGACATTATCGTCGCGATCGACCGTATTAAACGAGTACATCTTTAGCAAAATTTCTACAGTACTACTTTGTATTTTATTGTA
>CEPT01063923.1_pt1 | contig 10037 bp, 2 predicted proteins | sample 356221 | NCBI WGS metagenome assembly CEPT01 (sample SAMEA2620081, study PRJEB7988) | marine metagenome | isolation source: saline water (ENVO:00002010), including | reverse complement strand
ACAAACTCTGTCAGAACACACCTAAATAAAGCAGATTTATAGTATCTACTCAGGTGCCAGCACAAAGGACCAGTAAAGCGTTTCGTGACATTAGTGCCACTTTTCAGGTTAATCCCCTGAATCTTGACCTAGTGTCACTTCGTAATGAGAATGCAATTGCGAGATCAGTTCGTAATCTCATTCTTACAATTCCTGGTGAGAGACCATTTAATCCTGTTCTAGGTTCAAACGTTTATAGATTATTATTTGAGAACTTTGACTCTCAGACAGCATATGCTATCAGAACTCAGATTGAGATTTGTCTTGAGAACTTTGAACCTAGGATTGTATTGAAGTCTGTAGATGTCTCACCTGACTTTGACAATCATGAATTCAATGTCACGATAACATATAAGATCGTTGGTATTGATGCAGAGATACAACAACTCCAGTTCGCATTAGAACCCACTAGGTAAGATGCCTTTAGTAAATTTCAGTAGTGTCGATTTTGATGAGATTAAACAGTCCATCAAAGACTACCTCAAATCTAATTCCAACTTTACGGATTATGATTTTGAGGGGTCAAACTTATCGACCATTATAGACACGTTAGCATATAACACATACCTTGCTTCATACAATGCCAACATGGTATCGAATGAAGTGTTCCTTGATAGTGCAACATTAAGAGAGAATGTTGTTTCAATCGCAAGAAATATTGGATATCTTCCTCGTTCTAGAAAATCAGCAAAAGCCAATGTGAGTTTTGCAGTTGATGCATCTGGTTCAAACACTGTAGCTGTGACATTGAAGGCTGGTCCTGTTTGTTTGAGTTCTTCTACATTTGCAAAACAATCATTTACATTCTGTGTGATGGAGGACATCACTGTTCCTGTAGATTCAACTGGAACAGCAGTATTCAATAATGTTGAAATTCGTGAGGGTTCATATTTAAATCAAACATTTAGAGTCAATTCAAGAACACCGAATCAAAAGTATGTCTTACCAAATGCTGGTATTGATACTGATTCGATTACTGTAATTGTAAAAGAGACTCAACTATCATCTGTCAAGAGAAAGTTTATTCAGTATGACAGTTTGATTGGTGCATCTAAAACAACACCATTGTATTTCCTGAGAGAAACTGAAGGTGAAAGGTATGAGTTGTTGTTTGGTGATGGTGTCTTCGGTGTTCCTGTAGAAGAACCAAACTTTATTGATGTAACTTATCTTTCATGTAGTGGTCAACTTGCAAACGGTATCAGTGCATTCTCCTTTGCTGGTAGAATCATTGATAACAATGGTTCCCCAATTACAGAAGGTATCTCTGGTGTAACTGTCAACTCACCAGCTGGTGGTGGTGATGCAATTGAAAGTGTTGAATCAGTTAAGAAACTGGCACCTAACATCTATGCATCACAAAACAGAGCTGTTACATCATCTGACTTTGAGACCATTGTTCCAAGGATTTACGGTGAGGCTGAGTCAGTAGCAGCATACGGTGGTGAAGAACTTGACCCACCACAGTTTGGTAAAGTCTTCATCAGTATCAAACCATACAATGGTGTCTTCTTATCTGAAGAGGTCAAGAGAAACATTCAACTCTCACTGAGAGAATACTCTGTAGCTGGTATCATTACAGAAATCATTGACCTTAAGTATCTGTATATTGATGTAGAATCAAACGTTTATTACGATACAAACAAAGCAGCTGGAGCAGCTCAAGTCAAATCAGCTGTCACCAATAACCTCGTAAAATACGCTGATTCTACTCAGTTAAATAAGTTTGGGGCTAGATTTAAGTATAGTAAATTTGGAAAGGTTGTTGATGATAGTCATGAGGCTATCACATCAAACATCACTACAATCAACATGAGAAGAGACTTAACACCCTCTCTCAATCAGTTTGTAGAATACAGTTTAGGATTTGGTAATCGTGTTCACCTTAAGAGTGAAATTGGTTTCAATATTAAGTCATCTGGATTCACTGTAAGTGGTATCAGTGGCACTGTTTATATGAGTGATGCACCAAACCGAGATTTGACAACAGGAACTATCTTCTTGTTTAAATTAAACTCACCAACTGAACCAGTTATCGTTAAGAGAAACATTGGAACCATTGATTATGTGAGAGGCATCATCAAACTGAACCCAATGAATGTTCTCTCAACTGCAGTACAACGTGGAACAAGTCTCATTGAGATTTCTGCTTGTCCTTTCTCCAATGATGTAATCGGTCTCCAAGACCTTTACTTACAACTGGATACCAGATACCTGTCTGTCAACATGATTCCTGATTCAATTGCATCAGGAGCTGACGTATCAGGTGGATCTTACAATGTAACATCGAGCTATTCAAACGGATCACTCACACGATAAGAAATAATGACATTAGATAGAGTAAAATTCCAGGATGTAGTTGCTGATCAACTTCCCGCCTTTATTAAAGAGGACTTCCCATTACTCGTAGACTTTCTGGAACAGTATTATGTTTCAGTAGAAACTCAAGGTGCTCCGTTTGACCTTCTTGAAAATATTGACAAGTATGTCAATGTAGACCAACTTACAGGACTGACAGCGAATACGGTTCTGCAATCTGATATTGACTCACTGACAGAATCTATTACTGTTGGTGTTTCTGGAAACTTTACTGAAGGTTTTCCTGAAACTAATGGTCTTATCAAGATTGATAATGAGATCATTGCATATCAAACAAAGACTGATACGACCTTCAATGGTTGTACTAGAGGATTCAGTGGTATCACAACATATACTACTGATGTGCCCGATAGACTGGGATTCCAATCTGAATCAGTTCCTAGCTCACACAGTAAAGGTGCAGTAGTAGAAAACCTGAACGTACTGTTTCTTCAGGAGTTCTTCAAGAAATTAAAACTACAATTAAGTCCTGGGTTTGGTGACAGACAGTTAAAGACAAATCAAAAGAACTTTATCATCAACAGTGACAGTTTCTACAAGACAAGAGGAACTGATTCATCATATAAAATTTTATTCAAAGCTCTGTTTGGTGAGACTGTTGATGTTATTCGTCCAAGTCAGTTTCTATTCAGACCTTCTGATGCATCTTATAGTGTCACAGAAGACATTGTTGTAAAGAGAGACATTGGTGATCCACTCGATCTTAAGAACCTCACACTGTTCCAGACATCATCTGGTGCTCGTGGTACTGTAACTAATGTCAATCAAGTTCAATATGGTGGTGGAGAATACTATCAGTTAAGTATTGACTCAGGTTATGAAAGAGATATTAATACAAGACAAGGAACAATCTTTGGTACTTTCAAACCAAATCCAAAAACAAAGATTCTATCACAAGTTGCTGCTGGCACAACCATCATCGATGTTGACTCCACAGTAAGTTTCCCAGAGACAGGAAAACTGTCAACTGTTGATATTGATGGAAATGAAGTATCAATTGCATACACTGGTAAGAACCTCACTCAATTCTTAAATGTCTTTGGTGTTCCAAATACACTTGATGAGAAACAAGACGTAAGACTTGATGATTATTCTCATGCATATGTCGGTATTGGAACTGATGAAGAAATCAGAGTCCAAGTTACATCAACTCTAAAAAATCTTAAGGTTAACGAAGACAACTATTTCTACAATAAAGGCGATACCATTCAGATTAAGTCATATGGTATTGAGGATGATTCAACCGTCTCATCGAAGTGGTTAGTCAATGCAAAATCTAACTACAGAGTTTCCTCTATTGGTTTAATTGATATTCTTGCTAACAAGTATGAGGTAACAACATACGACAGACATTATTTGCAACTTGGTTATAAACTCAAACTTATTGATAATGCCAACAACGTAGTCACTGCAACGGTTACAGAGGTTACAGCCGATAAGAAACTCAATGTCACATCATCTTCTCCACTCAATCTGAGTAGGTCTTGGACTATTGAGAATCAGACTCTCAAAACCAATTCAACAAAATACAACTTCCTCAGTAAGTACACTGCAAATATACAAAACACATATTGCAAGTTTGATGGTGATGTTGTTGTTGCAAGTAACTCATTACCAAATTATGAAAACGTACCAGCTAATCCATACAACAAAACTATAAAGTTTTCTGGTTCAGCTTCAGCTCTTGGTTCAGATGTTCTTGACTTTGGTACTAGTCATGGTTTCTACACTGGTGATGCTGTATTCTACAAACCAGCAATCATCAAGAATACATCTACAACACCTGATGGTTTCACTATCACCACAACTACTGAGAGTAAATTTGAAAATCTTGATGCTGCTGTCTTCTATGTTAGAAGAGTCAATAGCACTTCTATCAAATTGTCAAGAAGTAGGTCTGATGTTTTCAGAGGTGTCTATGTAACTTTCTCTGGAACTGTAACAGATAACGAATTTACATATTACAATTTTTATAACAAACCCCTTGCACCGCAAGGGATTTACAGACAATTCACAACACCCATCAGAGAAGCTGGTAACTTTGAAACACTTCCTGGTTTCAATGGAATGTTTATCAACGGTATTGAACTGTTGAACTATAAGTCAGATGATACTGTATTCTATGGACCAATCAAAAGATTAAATGTCACTGGCCAAGGAACTGGATATGATATTGTCAACCCACCTTTGCTTTCAATTTCAGACACCATTGGATATGGTGCAACTGGAACAGTTGCTGTTGAAGGTTCATTAGAAAGAATTGATATTGTTAACTCTGGATTTGATTTTATCAAGACACCAGTTGTCAAGATTTCTGGTGGTAACCCAGAAGTAGAAGCAAGTGCAGAGGTTAATATCTCACCAATCATATATCAGGTAAACATCAACACAGAGGTTAATGGTAACATTGATCCTCATACAAACACTGTTGGTTTTTCATCGTTCCATAGATTCAAACAGAACGAGAGAATCATCTATGATTCAAAAGGAATGAAGGCAGTTCCTGGTCTTTCAACCAACTCTTCATACTTTGTTGATATTGTTGATAACTTTACAATCAAACTGCACAACAATGCAGAGGATTCACAGGCAGGTATCAATACGATATTCTTCCAAGTTGGTCAATTTGGACAAGGAACTCAAAGTCTGAGATCTGCAGAGAGAAAGAATATCGTAACTAATGTAGTTGTTACCAATCACGGAAAAGGATATAAGAACAAGAAAAGAGACATTGTATCTTCTGGTATCAACACAGCAACAAATAGATTCAACATCACCAATCATGGTTATGAGTCTGGTGAAACTATTCAGTACACAGCTGGTTCATCACCTGTAGAAGGTCTTTCGACAACTGTCGATTACTATGTTAGAAAGATTGATAATAATCTATTTTCACTGAGTGAAGTCGGTACAGGTGTCACAAGTGCAAAACATTACTTCAACAATAACATTTTAGTTGACTTGAGAAGTGTTGGTAATGGTAGTTTCAATTACCAACCCATCACTGTTAGTGTTGAGGGTGTTACTGGTATTGATCCACGCAGTGGACAAGACTTCCAGTGTAAAGTTCAACCAGTATTCAGAGGTTCAATTGATTCAATTGATTTAACCTCAGAAGGTGTTGGTTATGGTTCTTCTGATATTATCAATTTCAACAGACAACCAGAATTCTTGTTTGTAGGTGGTCAGAGAGCTCAAGCAACACCAGTTATTAATAATGGTCAAATCGTTGACATCATCATCGTAAACGAAGGTAGTGGATATATTTCACCACCTAACATCACTGTTACTGGTGCTGGTAAGTATGAAAAACTTACACCAATTATCAAAGGTGGCAAACTCAAAGAAATCTTAATTATTGGTCCTGGTGTTGATTTTGTTGCTGGTGAAACTTTCATCACAATTACAAATCCTGGAGTTGATGCACAGGTTGAAGCCGACATCAATGAGTGGAATGTCAATCTCTTCACTAGAAACTTTGAGTTTATTGAAGAAGACGATGGTTTTGTTGAGGAAAATCTAACTAACGACGAAACACAGTATTCTCACCTCTATACACCAAGACCTCTGAGAGAATCAACATATGCTCTCAAGACAAACGGTGATAGTTTCTATGGTCTGGCTGACCTCGAAAAGACCAATGGTCTAGAAGTTACTGGTGGTTATCATTCCCCAATCCTTGGTTGGGCGTATGATGGTAACCCAATCTATGGTCCCAATGGATACAAAGAAAGATTTGGTGGTACAATCAAACAGTTGAAGTCTGGTTATACATTATCCGTAGACCAAACTCATAGACCTCCTGTTGGTTTGTTCCCTGAAGGTTTCTTCATTGAGGACTATCAATTCACTAATGATGGGGACCTCGATGTCCACAATGGAAGGTTCTGTGTCACTCCTGATTACCCAGAGGGTGTATATGCCTACTTCACCACGTTAGAGTCCATTGTAGACTCTTCTGGACCCTTTAAAAACTACAAGAGACCTGCCTTCCCATATGTCATTGGCAATACATTCCATGCAAGGAGGAATGAGTTCAACTATAAGTCAACATCAAATCAAGTTGATTATGATCTTGAACAGTTTGGTTGGTTTAGAAACACAACTGTATATAACACAAACAACACAAATAGTGGTTATGATTACATCTTTGATTCTAACAAAGTCAAGAAACAAACCATTGATGTATCAGCATCATCTTTAGGTACATTGAGTGGTGTTGGTATTGTCACTGGTGGTGTTGATTATCAATTCGGTGATGAACTTATCTTTGACAATAGTCAGTCTGGTGGTAGAAATTCCCAGGCTAAAGTTGATATGATTGAAGGAAAGGAAGTAGATACTGTGAGTGTAGCTACTACCCAAGTAGATAATATTGAATTTAGTAAGTATTTTGATCTGAATCAGTTTGTTGGTTTTAGTTCAAGACCACACAACTTCAATACTCAAGATACTGTCAATATTAGTGGTCTTTCAAATTACTATAAAGGATTTGATGGTTCTTATCAAATCGGTGTCAGAAGTGACACCTTCATAACCACTATTGGTATTGGTACAACTGGAGCCACTGGTCTTACCACATACTTCTATGTCTCTGGTGCTTTGGACTTCCCATTCATCAGACCAAATGACATTTTAGGAATTGGTACAGAAAAAGTTAAAGTTCTGAACATTGAAAAACCACAGAGAATTCGTGTTCTCAGAGAACAAGAGGGAACTGTTGGTTCTGCTCATACAAACAGAGAAGTCCTCACACAAGATTCTAGAAAGTTCTATATCAACGTTGGGACTATTACTACTGAGAAGTACTTCAGAGTTAATGAGGAACTGTACTTTGATCCCCCAGAGGCTGTTGGTATTGGAACAACTACTGGAAATGGTGTAGGAACAGTTGTAACCTTCAGAAACCCTGGTCTTGGTGGTACTACGATATTCATTGACCCACAAGCCATTTACTACAAAAATCATGGTATCAAGATCAATGATGTAGTCACATATGCCACAAACGGTGGAACATCACTTGGTGTATGGAATGGTATCTCAACTAACTTTAGAAGTCTTGATGAATATGATACTCTCTATGCAGCACCAATCACAAGAGACTTCATTGGTATCTCTTCTCATAAGGTTGGTCTTTCATCCAATGGATATGTTGGAATTGGAACTACTACAGGTCTCTTCTTCTTCACTAGTCTCGGAACTGGTGATCATCACAGCTTCAAGACTCAGAGAACTGATGTATTGAGAGCTTCTGCCAATAAGAACGTTGTCACTGTATCTACAGCATCGACTCACGGTCTCAACCTTAATGACAATATCAAAGTAACGATCAAACCAACAAATGATCAAACTGTTGATGTGAGATATGATGATTACAATAGAAGAATTGTATTTAATCCAATTGGATTCACATCATCTAATGTTGACACACAAACCAATACGATTACACTTACTGGTCATGACTTCAAAGTTGGTGACAAAGTAATTCACACATCATCCTCTCCAGCTGGTGGTCTTGAGAATGAGAAGATGTATTATGTGATGCCTTTTGACATCAATAAGATTAAACTGGTAGAAGAGAAGTATCAAACTCTCCAACAATCACCAGAATTTGTGAATATTACATCTCAAGGACTTGGTGGTACAATCTCGAAGATTAATCCCCTTACAACAACTAGAAGAAATAACAATCTTAAGTTTGACCTGTCGGACTCATCCCTCTCCTTCCTTTCAAATGGAGTGAGATACCCAGCTTTCAAGATGAGTGTCTTCCTTGATCAAGAGTTCAACAAAGAGTTTGTCACTTCTGGTAAGAAAGAAGATAAGTCATTTGAGGTTTCATCTTCTGGAACTGTCGGTATTACTACAGATGCAAACTTGACAATTGAAGTTACAGATTACGTTCCTTCTAGATTGTTCTACAAATTTGACACTATCAATCCTGATATCATCTTGGAGGCAAAGAGAGGAATCATTATTGATACTGATGCTTCACCATATAACCAAATCAATGTTGAACTGAGTGAGTTTGATGGTACACACAGAGTTACTGGTTCTGGTACAACTACATTCACCTATGAGTTACCAAGAGTTCCAGAGTCAACACTCTATACAAAATCAAACTCAGTTGCATCATATATCACAAATTCTAAGAATGTCTATGGTCCAATCGCTGGAGTAAATCTGTCCAATGGTGGCAACAGTTACTCAAGACTACCAAGAATTTCAAGAGTGACCAGTGGAATTGGAACTAATGCTATTTTAGAAGCTCAATCTGATTCAATTGGAAGAATCCTTCAAAACAGATTTGACTCTGATAATATTGGTTTTGATTATCCAACTGATGAAACATTGAGACCAGTAGCGAATCTCCCAGAGATTCTTCAAATGCAGTCACTGACTTCTTTTGAATACATCGGTATCACTTCATTTGGAAGAAACTACTTACATCCAGCAAAACTCGTAGTTATTGATGGATTCACGAAGAAAGTTCTTCCTGAGATTGACGTTGTTTATGAGATTGGTGATCCTAGAGTTACAATCAAGAATAACACTACTGGGATGTATAATATCCCACCAAGAATTATTCCTACAGAAAACACAAACGGTGTAGGTATCTCTTCGTTGACTTTCGATTCAGCATCGAAGACTGTAAGACTATATCTGAGTCAACAGTTCTCAACAGCTAGAGATTTCCCATTCGTTGTCAATAAGAATATTCTTGTTGAGAATATCAGTATTGGATTCAACTCTACTGGAACTGGATATAACTCCTCTGATTATGGATACAACCTTTTCCCAGTGACTGCAGTACTTCCACAACTTGGTGGAAGTGGAGCATACATTGAATATAGTCTCCAGGACTACCTGAATCCTGGTGAGACACCTGGAACTGTTGCACCATTCACTAATCTTGGTAGAGCTATTCCTGAGGAACACTTCCCAATTTTTGACCCAGTTCTTACAACTAACAATTTCCTTGTCGGTGAAACTGTAGTCAACGGTAATGAATCTGGTGTTGTTGAATCCTGGACAGGTAACATTGAACAACTCAAGGTCACTACACCTAAGGAGTTCGTTGTAGGTACAGTGGTTAGAGGTGAGAGTTCAAACACTCAGGGTGTAATCATGAGGAAGTGGGATTTCAATTCAGAAATCACTACTGGTGTTGGTGCTACTGTAGTTCGTGGTTGGCAGGACAACGCAGGTTTCCTCAACGATAACCTCCAGAGAATACCAAACAATGAATACTATCAGAAGTTCTCTTACTCACTTTCTTCTAAGGTCCCCTATCAAGAGTGGGATGAAGTAGTAAGTAATCTGAACCACACAGCTGGTTTTGCTAAGTTTGCTGATTATCAGTTAGAGAGTATAGAGTCTGACCCAGGTGCAGCTGTTGTAAGACCAGATGATTCCAGTATTGAAGTTATTGTTGATATTATTGGAGAGGCTGACCTTCACTGTGTTTATGACTTCGACTTAGTATCTGAGGGAACTCAGTATGTCAATGGTGAACTTGCTTCTAATGAAATCTTCTTTGAGAATCAAATTCTCACAGATTACTTCCAGTCCATTGGAAACAGAGTCCTTTCAATTGATGACATCAGTGGTGAGTTTAA
>CEPT01005226.1_pt1 | contig 10095 bp, 14 predicted proteins | sample 356221 | NCBI WGS metagenome assembly CEPT01 (sample SAMEA2620081, study PRJEB7988) | marine metagenome | isolation source: saline water (ENVO:00002010), including | reverse complement strand
TAGAAGATCCATCTGTATTCTCTAGTCTAGAGAAGTAGAAACCACCTTGACCATAAGAAATACCCATTTGATCATAGGCATTCTGGTATAGTCCAGTATTTCTGTCCAAGTCAAAACATAAACCAGGCGCCGCCTTTGTCCCCGCTGCTACGGTCTTAAAGAGTTGATTTACTTTAGATTTTCGGTTAGGGATCAGAGGGTCTGAAACCACGACGGGAATAATTGCTTCTCCCGACAAATTGGCGTCATCAATTCCATCTAACTGTGATATTTTCTTAGTTGCCACAGAATCAGTATCTTGCTACTTTTTTATTTATACGTTCTAGGATAGAGGATGTTGTACTTCATGAATCCTCGGAGTCTTCGGACAGGATCCCAAGGTACTCCGAGTGACTTACAGCATTCTCTATAACTCTCCCATTCAGTCAAGTGCGTCAAGTGTTGCATGCTTTTTATTCGGTACTAAACGACCACACATAAAATCTACCACTTGCTGTGATTTTTGTGCTTGCTCTTGATGGTATTTAGCCCAGTCAACAACAACGTCTTTCATCTCCAAATAAAGTTCGGATGAAGTGACGTTCTGATCGTTCAAATAATCTTCAATTGCATCCGCAAGACGGTCTTTACGTTGCTCTTCATAAGACTTAAGTTTCACTTACCAACTCCATAATCAGGTGAATCTTTTTCTAATTGACGAATACGCTCGTCAATATCCATTTGCAATTTCTTAATTGCTTTACGAGTTTCAGGAGTTTCATCCCACTCCCAAGTATCGCCTTTCTGCGAAACAAATTGTCGCTTAGTTGTCATAGGTTTCCTCAGTTAGAAGTTCCTTCGGGTATTTTAGCACATTTTCTGGAGATTGCAAGTCTTCCTCATCCTTAGTTTGATATGCCCACTCATCTGTATGTCCTACAGACCACCACTTAGGTAGAGTTTCTACTGCATAGTTTTGTGTGCATACTTTGAAATCAGGTCGCTTAAGATTATCATTGTCAACCAGACTGTTATCAAAGAATTGACAACGATTGTTCGGTTGAGCAGCAAACTGTCCATTATCTAATGCAATGATATTGAATGTTTTATGCTCAGGATCATGCTCTGAGAAGTTTGTATCTAATACCGAGAAGTCTGGATGTGCTGTATCAATAGTGAATTCATATTCACCAGGATGCATCTTTTTATCTTTACCAAAGAAACTACAGCGACCAAGAATAGGTTTCTCTACAACTGTGATGTTATAGTCAAAACAGTCCCATAGTTCTAATACGTCCAATGGTAACTGATCATCCCAGTTAATTTCTTCTTTCCATACAAATGCACTGAGTGGTAACTTGTCAAACAATGCTCCGTAGTCAGTCAACAGTGTTTCAAAATATAATGCTTTTGCTTGAATACTCCGTACAGAAATCCAAATACCAGGTGTTAACTCTCCATGACCTTTTTCTAAGTCATAAAGGTATTCCTTTTTTACCCATACTTTTCTAGGTGGTAATGGGTGTACCAAATATGCCATAAAAAATTATGCAGGTATCTTAGATTGTAGCACATATTCTACTGTATTAGCAACATCATTCATTGCTTCATGTAGTAGATATCTTTGACCAGTTTCCTGCACACTTGCGTCTGCTTCGTCAGTTAAAGACCAACGCCACTTCTTCATATCAATGCTGTACCAAAGTTTTATTTGCATGATAGATTAGTTGATTATGATATTATTTAGAAATTACTATATAATCAATTGATCTTTTGGTCAAGGTTGTGTCTTGGAATCATCATTGTCTCTCAGTGGCCATGGACCTTCATACTGATCTTCAATTCCAAAATACTTCATGACCTCAATGTGTAGATACCAGTAACGAAGATACCAATCAGCAATCAATCCATACATAGGAAGATTCCAATAGTCCTCCTCATTCTGTTGCAACATTTCAATAATAGGAGCAGGGGGACTTGAACCCCCACGAGTTACCTCAGCGGATTTTAAGTCCGATGCGTCTACCGATTCCGCCATGCTCCCTCTATGTGCGATGCAAGAAGTATAACAGGGTCAACCTTGAATCGTCAATGGTTTTCCCGAAAAAATTTTGTTCTGAATGATAAGTATTGCTAAACCACAAAGCGCAACGATTGTAGATGTTGTCAATCTTGTGGACTTCACGATAGTCTTGACGGATCGCTTTATTAACACTCATTGCTTGTTCATAATGAGTATCAGGATCCATGAAAAATTTAGTACGATCGTACTTCCAGTTGATTACATGTTGACGCTCGTAGAGAGTTGTTCCTGAATTAACTGGTGGATCTGGAAAAAGATAGATAGCACCAGCAAGAGTAGCATCATCATCAATGTGAGGCCAACCTTGACCAAAGTTCTCGGGTACATAAGCAAACTCTGCTTTCATTGAATTCACACCCATCTTTCTACAGATAGGGATTGACATTAACTTTGATTGTAAAGTTTCCCAGAGATTAAGATCAATCAAAGGAATCATCTTGGATCTGTAACCAGGATAATTATCATGACCCCATTTACCATACTCTTGTTTTAATGCAAGAGAACGGATCTCGTCAGGATTATCAAAGAAGTCGTCTATAATATACATTAGATAGGTATGAATGACAATGTATTGTCACGATATGTAGTATCTGTAGGTCTTAGGATGTTGCCTGCGAGTGTGACTCTTGGCATTCCATCAAACTCACCAGTTTGAACTACTTCATGTAGTCTATCACCAGGACCAATGTAGAGTTTACCTGGTTCATTGTCAATACTGTATAGTTCTTCATCACCTTTGTAAAATACAGTTTTAGTTTTTTGTGGGTAGATGGACAAGTACCAATGAATAGGATATTGGTGATGATGTTTGTGTAGTAGTCCACCCTCTAGATGAGTATTGACCCAACACTGTGTCCACGCTCGTTCTTCCATGCCAATATAATCACGCAATGCGTTCTTTACATGAGCGAACAAGTCATACACTACAATATCTTTCACTCTAGATGAAAAGAAATTATAGTATCCATACAACCATGTAGAGTTTGGGCATGCTTTAGGATCATGCTCGTGGTAACCACCTTGCCATTCTACACCATTCAGTACAGATGACACAACCCCACTTGTTTGCAATGCTGCCTCGGCAATTGCTGTTTGATACTGACGGACGTGTTCAATATCGTATAATTTATAGTCCTTGTTTGTCAAAGATGAATTCACTTTGTGTATTACCAATGATTTGCTTACCGTTTTGGAATCCACGATCCCATGTACGATATTGTTTGGTAGTTAGATACCCTGTATAATAGATATCCATCTTACCATAGTGACATTTACCCTCACTTTTCCAACCGTCTTTAGTTGGAATCCAGAGTATGTCACACCCCTGTGAGTTCCAATTGATGTCGTGATTAACTAATAGTACATTACCATTATGATTTTCTACGATAAAATTACGTTCACGATAGACGCTTTTCGTATGATGATCCCATTGTTGGGATTGTAGAGAATTGTTGCCTAGATCAATCCATTCTATCCATTTCCAACTGAAACCAGTTGGATCAGACTGTGCCTGTTTCTTGTTGGTATAGCGACCAACTATGGTTGCGATGAATTTTTCGCTTCCACTTGCTGCATCCATTCTTGTTTCAATTCCTCAACTTGGTCAACAATGTCGGGATCTACGGTGTTCTTTTCAGGAACAGGTAGTAGCATCACATACTTACCATTATGTAGCACACGAAATGGTTGTTGATTTGTGTAACAAAGATCTACAATAAATTCAAAGTTTTTTTCTAACTCTGTTGATGTAATCTCAAGAAACGGTTTCATAAAGATATGTAAAAAGATCAGGGTCGTTAATGGATCTGAAACGTTCAAGAGTTTCTGCAAATCCTGCAGCACCCTCCATGTCAAATTTCCATTGGATAGATTCCTCGTATCCTTCTGTATCTATCATCTTAACTGAACGCTTAGAAACGTTGACGAAGACATGCTGAAGGAACGGTTCTTTGGTTTCCATAGCGTTTTGGTCGGACAATCAGAGTCTAACACAAAACGATCAGTTTAGCAAGATGGTAGCAGCAGAAATTTTACAGTTGGCAGTTGCAGTGATGTTGACCGCAGCACCTGCAACGATACTTGCAGCAGCGGAAGCATTCATCGTGATAGCACCAGCACCAACGTTGACAGCAAATGCACCAGCAGCAATAGTGAACAATGCACCACCTGCAGCGCAGTTTACCAGCATAGGACCTGGTGTGTTGATAGAGAATCTTGGAATAGGATCTGCACTTGGTGCAGGAATTAAGACATAATCAACAGGTCCTCCAACTGTAGAGAAGATACCAGTCTTTGCCTTAGGAATGATTCCTTCTAAAGTATTGATGAAATGATACTCCGATGGAGCAATCATTGTAATAGAGTTTGCTGCAGACAGTTTGATCTCAGATGCATTGATTTCATAACCCTGAGCATCAATCTTAGTATTACCTTGTGGAGCGATAACTTCAGCGTTAGTTCCACCTTTACCAGCAATTGTTGTACCAATACCCTGTACTTGGCAATGACCTTTAACATCCATTGCAAAGTCAGAACCAAAATTGACTTGAGACTTTTGAGTTTGCGACTCACCTTCATTAGGTGCGCCTTCAACGTCTACAAACATACCACCACCAACTTCTAGATGGAAGTCTCCAGTTACTTTAAGTCTGTAATCACCATCAACAGTAATGACATTATCTTTACCGATGGACATACACATGTCCTTCTTAAATTCACTGGTAAATGTACCAGGAATATCAACGTGAGTACCAACTAACGGATCAGCAGCGTCAGTCTTCTTACTGTTTAATTTCTTAGATTCCTTTGCTGCTTCTTCAGGAGTTCTATCTGCCTGTAGTAACTTATACTTTGCGTGTTGATTATTCTCTAATGCAACGTCAGTAATCGTAGCACCTGATGCCATCCTAGTGATGGTTGCTTCTCTACCAGGCGTACTTAGTTGTAAATTATATGCACCATTGATGAAACTGGTAGCAGCATTTAAGTATGGATCTGCATCATTGAAGATAGAGTCAACAATACCTCCACCTCCACCAGACTTACCACAGTCAGGATAGGATGAACCTCCACCTGGCGGTCCTCCTAACTCATCCGAACTACATCCCGTAACACCAAAGAAGGGGAAGAATTGTTTGCTAGTTGACGCTCTTTTACCCGCTTTTCGGTTACATCCTCCGAAATCAAATAGAGCGAAAATAATACTAATAAACTTACCGATAGACGCAAGGTCAATCTTGCTAACGTTAGTAGCACTAGAAAAAATATCTTTTCCACTTTCAAATGTATCTTTGAGTGTATTGAATCCTTCAGCAACTGAAGTTGCTTTCTGTACTAGAGAAAGAACTTGCTTAACAACTCCAAGACCATTCTTGATTGAACATGTTACTTGATTAATAAGATCTTGTACACCAGCAAGTGCAGCTTGTGCTTTACTCAATGCACCATCTACAATATCTTCTACAAGTCCAGTAATGACTCCCATAGGGTCACTTAACATCTGAGCGACTAAACCATCAAGACTACAAATCTGACTCAGAATAATTTGAATGATTGTTTGTACAAATTGCAGTACAACAAATGGAATACCAGTAAATCTAGAGATTAATCCTGCAGCATCCATTGCCTGACCAGCAATGATAGTTAACTGTTCTTTGAATGCAGATACTACCTGAGAAAATACTGCAGACAAGAATCCCTGAATCTTATCAGTCAGTTCCTCCATGCGTACAATTTTATTCTCAAATACGTCAACAAACTCTCCTTCTTCATTCTTAATAACTGATGAAGCAGTAGTTACTAAGTCTTCTACTAATTGAGTCAGTTTAATATCTAATGTCTTCCAAGGACCACCAACACCAGACGCTGCAGGGATACCAGATGACCTGACCGATGGTTTTGCAGTGTTATTATATGTTGCGGGTGCCTGTTGTGCAGCGTTTGAAGGTGACTTTGATGACGTAGGAGTAGCAGGTTCACCAGGTGTTTTTACTGTATTGTTGATACCATCAGTCTGCGTCTTATCAATATCTGTGCTATTTGCACCAATTTCTTTATTGATAGGATTGATGTCCTCCCTGTTAGGAGCATCTGTAAACAAGAACGTACTGTTCTTGCCATTTAATTTTGTATTTGGATTTGTACTAATCCTAAGCACACCCATGACAATAGGGAACTGTGCTTCTTCACCATCAAGGAAGAATCCCATGACAATAGCGCCAGGTCTCAGTTGGTGTGATGATTTACCAACACCTTCAATACCTGCCTGATCAGTAGGTTGCAATACAGTTGCCCACGGCAGATCCTCAGTTTTCAGATCCTTCCTAAATCCTGCTTCAGGACCAGTATAGAATCCAAGAACTCTACATTTTACTCTACCAATGAATTGGGGGTCTTTAGTATCTTCAACCTCTCCAACCCACCAGATGAATCCATCCTTACCTAAAAAGTCGGTTGATGCTTCACCTACAATATTGTCAACGTATGCTGCCATTCTTATTTAATGGGGTGTTAATTATTTAGCGACGAAATCAAAAGAGACAATCGTACGATCATTCGCTTCCATTTTAGGGAAGAAATGTACAAGGTTAGACGGGAAGATAATCAACTGTCCTTCTTTTACGGGTGCAATGAAGTTAGCAGTATTCCACATCGTAGGTTTCTCTTCATCAAGTTCAATACAAGGCACCATAGTATTCTTGAAAGGATTTTCAAACACTAGAGGTGTATGACCGTCCTGTTCATTATATTTTACCATGTAGTATCCAGTAAGGTAAGTTCCTTTATGCGTATGTGCAGGAATCTGACTACCCATATGTGATACTTGTACTTCAGTATGAGTCATAGAGATAGTATTACTATATCCCATGATCTCTTTTAACAAGAAACCTGCTCTCTCCTCTACCCAATTGTAGAATCCTTCACAATCTTTTACTTTACCGTCATGAATGAAAATATCGTTCTCTCTTTTAACATCATCCCACGACTCTTCAAGATTCTTAATTAAAGTATCTGCAATCTCAAAGTCGTCAATTAGAATAGGGTAGGAAAATGCTGGAAAAATTTGCATGATATATTATTATATAATGGGAGATATTGGACTTGAACCAATGACCGATTCGGTGTAAACGAATAGCTCTACCGCTGAGCTAATCTCCCGAATAGTTACGCACCAAGACGCTTCAATTGCATCTTAGTGCGCTTTTTTATTTGTCTAAGACGTGCCGAAGCAAGTTTAGATCGTGAATTACGACCCATCTTCCTCGGGGATTCGTGGTTTTTGAGTCGCATTGGTCGGAGTGTAAGAGGTGAGCGAAAACAAAACTGAGGGTCTGTTGCATTACCTCAACGTCATGTCTCTGCTTCTAAGTCAGAGTAGTTGGGAACTCGTTTGTTTTCGCATTCTAATTATAGCACTGTCTGATCAGTTTGTCAATCGTCGTATACTAGACATTCTGGTTCAGATGGGAATTGATCACAATACAATTCAAGGTAAGTTGGATCGTGATGATCTCCTGCTTCAATTTCTTTTTTGTTGTGTTCTACATAGTCTTTCAAATCATGCAGTTCGCTCTCAATGTGGCGGCGCATTTGTGGATTTGTTTGGGGATCTTGAAGAATTTCTTCGTCCCTTGCTATGTGCTGTTCTACGGATTCCATGTTTCCTTTTGTTAAATCCTGATACTATTTAGGCGCAACTTTAATTGAGTCTTTCAATAGATGCAGGGTGGTCTTCATTTCTGACACTCTGTAATAGTGTTCAATACCTCCTACAAGATAAGTCCCAGAGTAAACTTTGTCAAGTTCTGCTTTCTTTCTCTTGACTTGCATACGAGGAATTTCTACCTTAATACCGTCACCAGCATTGATTGATATATTACCAGGTACGGTAATTTGTAACTGAATTGCTTCTAATGATTTTTTCCTCAGGAAGTTGTATGATGCTGTATCTAGGTAATTATTTAAGTTTCTACCTTTAGTTTTTGATTCACCCTCAGAATCCCACAAGTGAGTGGGTAATGCTCTATAATGAACTCTTTTAGGATTGTTAATAAGTTTCTTGATCTCTGGATCTTTCAAATCAATGGGTAGTTTACCGCCCTTTTCTAACTTAGACATACGTTTGAAAGTGTTTTCAATCGTGTAATATGCTGTTTGTGCGGTTACTTTCTTATTTTTGGTAGGGAGAACCGACTCACCGAATGTACTGGGATCTAAACCAATGACATATCCAGACCAAGTTCCTTGTCTTAAATTCTTGATTGAATTGAATGAGTTGGGGAATGATAATGAGGTAATTAAGAAATTGTTTCTGACAGGGTTATCGTCAGTTGACTTCTGACCATAGACATATACAAATTTATTTTCTTGATCTCTTGCATCCTCTACTAATTTGTCAAGAGTCTTGAAATGATATCCCATTGAAGTTTCAAAGAAAACATATGCACCCTGTGGATTATCAGAGGTTGTACCAGTTCTTGTTGCCTTGGATGCAATAAAGTTGATAGCGTCAAATGGTCTCCAGTTAGGAGAAGTAAATCTAAGTTTATTTGCTGGTTCTGCAAAGAATTTTTTACCATTCTTACTATTCAAATTAGTAACGTCTTCTAGTATTTTCTTAACATGTGTTGCTGCATCTTGTGGTTGAAATGCACCGAATACATTGGTAATCTCATTATTAACAAATGCTGGCGACACAAGTTTTAAGACATAGGCTTCTTTCTTTTCAGACTTAACTCTAGCAGTAATTTCATAGCACTGAAAGATGTAACTAATTTGTTTCCCTTGACTCTCTACGTCAAGACGCCAAAATTCATTACCAATTAAAGTATTGATAAAGTCAGTAGCATCAAAGATACTCATCTCAGCATGAATTGTAGGACTACTGATACTTTCAGTAATCTTAAGACTAGAGACAAGTTCTACAAAGTTACTAGAACCATCCTTACCCTTTCTTATTTGACCATTAGCATCAAGGATAAACGCTTTTAAGGACGCTTGACCAGACTTCTGTGCAACTGCCATTATGTAGAACCTCCGAATAATCCGAAACCAGGCATGAATGTTAATAGTCCTTCTTTTTCTTCAGTTGGTACTACTATTGTTTTTTGTCCGCCACCTGCACCCGCTGCAGTTTCTACTGCTTTTCCTGCATTTGCCTTACTTACTGATGTTGCTATTGCAGTCGCCGCGGCCATCTGTTCTTCTGTTTTAGAAACTTCATTCTTTTCTGCTTGATCTTTAGCATCTAAATTATCTTCCGTTGCTGCAGCAACTTCACTACCATGCATAACACCACGAACATCTTTGATACCACCTACTAATTTTTCTAAGGCGAAATTTAACTTCTGCTCAGGAGTTAGTTCAGCAGTTGTATCGGCTGCACCCTCACTGGCGTTAGTGCCTTCTGCAGCAGTAGTAGTTCCCAGATCATAATCAAGAAGACCCGCACCAGAACGATTCTGTTGAACTGCAGCAACAATTGCTCTTTCTTCTTTAGTTGCTTTATCACTCGGACCTACCCATGGTGAAATACCACGTTCCTTCATTAATTGAATTGCCATTATATCCTGATTCTTTTCACTGAATAGATCAGAATCTTTAAGACCTGCTCGCGCAGCAACGCCAGGTAATGTATTACCAATAAACTGATATCTACCTACAGCATGTAACTTACCAGCATTAATCCACTGATTGTCAGACATTGATCTGTCATCATATTGTAATTTTTTAATGTCACCGATGGTAAGACTGGTAAGTGCTTTACCACCATGCTGTCTCATTTTTGTAAAGTCTCCAGAGAATCCTTCAACACCTCTACCATTATTAGTTCCAATTTGATTGACTGCGTTATAACCAGCAGCACCAGATTCATACTTAGCAAGAACATCTAATGCTTTCTGCTGAATAGCAGTAATCTTTCCACCAGCAGAAAAACGTGGTAACATCTTTGCCAATGCTCCACCCATGTCAAAACCAGGTAACATGCCACCTAGTTTATAACCACTGCGATTTGCTTCTCCAATTCTTCTACC
>CEPT01004253.1_pt1 | contig 10098 bp, 12 predicted proteins | sample 356221 | NCBI WGS metagenome assembly CEPT01 (sample SAMEA2620081, study PRJEB7988) | marine metagenome | isolation source: saline water (ENVO:00002010), including | reverse complement strand
CAAGTGGTACAATTATAAATACACCGGTTGGCACAATGTATGGTACATACCAGATGGTTGCAGATAATGGTTATGAGTTTGATGCTGAAATCCCTATGTTTTCTTTAAACATACCAAAAGTTCTTAATTAAGATGTCTATATTTGCTGTAGGTGATATACAAGGATGTTATAAAGAATTTCGAAACCTGTTAAAAGAAATAAATTTTAATAAAAAAAATGATGTGTTATGGCTTGCAGGTGATCTGGTTAATAGAGGCCCAAATTCCTTTGATGTAATTAAATATATTATGGATCTCGGCTCTAAAGCTGTTACAGTTTTAGGCAACCATGATTTTTACTTATTGGCATCATACTTTAAAGCAGATCCATGGCCACATAAAAATAATAATTTTCAAGAGATAATAAATGATTACCACGGGAAAGAGATTATATATTGGTTAAAAAAACAGAAAATCGTTCATATGGATCATGAGCTTGGCTTTATATTAGTTCATGCTGGCATTCATCCTAATTGGGGAATTAATGATATAGAATTTTTATCAAGCAAAATTGAAAATAATTTGCAAGGAGAAAATTGTAAGAAATTTATTGAAACCCTTTGGGATAATAATCCAAAAAAATGGGAAAAAAATTTATCAGATAAGGAAAAATTAATTTTCGCAACGAATGTTTTTACGAGAATGCGATATTTGAATAACGACTTATCTCTAGATTTTAATGAAAAATCAAATCCCAACGAGATTAAAAATAAAAATATTTATCCTTGGTTTAATTTTGAAAATAAAAATACCGAAAAATATAAAACTATAATTGGTCACTGGTCATCTTTAGGATATTTTGAAAATAAAAATTTAATTTCAATTGATACTGGATGTGCTTGGGGAAGAAAGCTTACTGCGATTGAACTTTTACAGGATAAAAAAATAAAAAAATATCAAATTAAATGTTAGTTTTCTTTATAAAAACTTCTGATCTAAAATCATGCGAATTATTTTCATTTTTTTGATAATTTCTTGTGCTTACTAATATCCAATTAGTTAAATCTATTTCCGGGAAGTACTTATCACCTTGTAAATTTTCATTAATTGTTGTTAAGTAAATTTTTGATGCCATTTCTATAGTCTGATTATATATATCTTGTCCTCCAATAATAAAAATCTCATTCTCCTCTTTTGATTCCTCAATTGCATGTTCTAATTTGTCTAAAACAATAACATCAGAATTTTTTAAATTACGGGAAAGAACTATATTTTTTCTGTTCGGTAGTGGTTTACCAATTGACTCATATGTAAGCCTTCCCATTATAACAGTTTTACCCGTAGTAACGGATTTGAAATTTTTAAGGTCATCAGACAAATGCCAAGGCATGGTATTGTTTTTTCCAATCACTCTATTTTTTGACATTGCTACAATAATTGAAATATTCATTTAAATTGCAATTTCCCCGCTAATATGTGGGTGTGCCTTGTAATTAACTATTTCAAAATCGTCAAATCTAAAAGAGAAAATATCGTCAACATTTCTTTTTATATTTAATTTTGGAAGTGGATATGGCTTTCTAGAAAGCTGCGTTCTGGCCTGCTCAATGTGATTTTTATACAAATGTAAATCACCTACTGTATAAATGAATTCCCCTAACTCTAAAGACAATACATGTGAAACCATGTGTAATAAAAGAGAGTATGAAGCGATGTTAAATGGTACACCCAAAAAAGAATCTGCACTTCTTTGGTACAGCTGGCAAGAAAGTTTATTTTTCTCTATATAAAATTGAAATAGACAATGGCATGGAGGCAATGCCATTTCATTAAGCTCTCCAACATTCCAAGCAGAAACAATATGTCGTCTAGAGTCTGGATCATTTTTTAAGCTTTCTATTAAATTTTTTATTTGATCAACATTAACATTATCTTTTCTTTTCCATTTTCTCCACTGTACCCCATATATTTGACCTAGATCACCATTTTCATCTGCCCACTCATCCCAAATAGATACTCCATTTTCATTTAAAAATTTAATATTACTATCGCCATTTAGGAACCACAAAAGTTCATATATAACAGACTTTAAGTGTAACTTTTTTGTTGTTACTAGGGGAAAGCCGTCATTTAAATTAAATCTTGTCTGATAACCAAATGTTGAAAGAGTTCCAACTCCTGTTCTATCAGACTTCTCAATACCATTTTCTAATACGTATTTAAGCAATTCGTGATATTGCCTCATAAAAATCTACCTTCTTTTTGTCATTAAAAAATATATACCTAAAAAAAACATTGGCAAACATAATATTTGACCCATTGTAACCCAACTAAAAGCAACATATCCAATATGGGCGTCAGGAACTCTAAAAAACTCTACCAAAAAACGAAATGTAGAATAAAATATTAGAAAAAAAGAGGTCACTATTATAGTCTTTGCTTTCTTAATGAGTAAAATATTTAAGATAGCAAATAAAATTAATCCTTCAAGAAAAGCTTCATACAGTTGAGTTGGATGTCTTGGCAAATTATCTACCCTTGGAAAAATGACACTCCAAAAAAATTCTGAGGGCTTTCCCCAAAGCTCTGCATTGATAAAATTTCCAATCCTTCCAGTAAATAATCCAATAGGTGTCAACGCCGTTATAAAGTCAGAGATTTGAAAAAAATTAATCGAATATTTTTTACAAAAATAAATGATGCTTATAATAACTCCAAGAAACCCACCATGGAAACTCATTCCTCCTTCCCAAATATAAAATAAGGATAAAGGGTCTTCAAAGGTTGTGTGTAACTTATAAAATAAGCAATATCCAAATCGTCCACCAAATAAGATGCCTAAAAAACAGTAGAAAATCAAATCAGAAAATTGCACCTTAGATATGCAAATTATATCTTTTTTGATGTAAATATTACCTAAGTACCAAGCTGATATGAACGCAATGAGGTACATTATTCCATACCAATAAATATGAAATTTACCAATGGAAATAAAAATTGGATCTATGCTATGTATCATAAAAAATATTCTTAAAAAATTATATGATACCAGAGGAGCAATGATTTTTAACTATGTAAATATTTGTATCAGAATTGTGTTCTAATGAAGTATAATATAAAAAACATAATTTTAGGGTTAGTATTTCATGAAAATACTATATTTTTTTAAAAAACTATTTAGATTTATTATTCATATAACAAATACAAAAAAAACAATATCAGACATAGGAGCCTTTGATATTTGTGCTAATGACGTGCAATCAGAGAAAATCAGGTTATGGTTTAAAAAAATTCTAGATATAGTAGATGTAGAATTAAAAATAGAAGGGACAATAAGGGAAGGGAGCTATTTAGTAATCTCAAACCATTCATCTTGGCTTGATATTGTTGTGCTTGGCAGTACATTTAAAACAACATTCTTATCCAAAATAGAAATAAGTAGATGGCCTATTTTAGGAAAAATTACGACAGCAGTAGATATGTTATTCATTGATAGGGGAGCAAAAGATGCTGCTTCAACTGCAGTAAATGGAATATCTCAATACCTGAAAAATAATAGAAATGTAACGATTTTCCCAGAGGGTACGTCATCTGGTGGTGAAGAGTTATTAAAATTTAAGCCACGACTTTTCGCTAGTTGTATAGAAGCAAACTGCCCAGTTCAATGTGTTGTAATAAAATATCCATATAAAAATCAAAAGATACACCCCAGTGTACCTTTTATTAGAAGAAATAACTTATTCTTAAATATTTTAAAAGTTTTATATCGTGATGATATTGTAGTCGAGGTTAAAATTGTCGATCTTATTGACACAAAAGATAAAAATAGAAAAGAAATCTCAAATGAATGTTATGAGATTGTAAAAAATAATATATAAAACATGTTCAGTAATATTATAGAAACTGCATTTCATTTAATTTTTACCCTAAATGAAGATTTATTAGAAATCATTAGTCTTTCATTAAGAGTTACTATGTCTGCACTTGTAATTTCTATAATTATTAGTATACCATTTGGAGCATTTCTTGTTTTTTATAAGAATAAATTTCAATCTGCCATTATTTTAATTTCAAATACACTTATGGGTATGCCCCCTGTTGTTCTTGGATTAATTATTTACACATTAGTATCAAAAAAAGGGATTTTTGGATTTTTAGACATTCTTTATACACCTACTGCAATGATTCTTGCACAAACCTTACTTATTACTCCAATTATAATCTCTTTAACGTATGAGGAAGTTTATAAGAAAAATAAAGAAATCAATCTATTGCTTGATTCTTTAAATCTTAGTAACTTTGTTAAACTAAAAACATTAATTTATGAGTGCAGATTTGCACTCGTGACTGTGACCTTAACTGGTTTTGGACGAGCAAGTGCAGAAGTCGGAGCAGTCATGATAGTTGGTGGAAATATAAACCACTTTACTAGAGTCATGACAACTGCGATCGCCTTTGAAACTAGCAGAGGAAGCATTGAACTTGCGGTTGCTTTAGGATTAATATTGATATTTATATCATTATTAATAACCTTACTAATTAGATCATTTAGAAGATTAAAATGAATATATTTCCACTAAATATTAAAAATTTAAATTATATGTCTAAGGATAAAAAAATTTTGAAAGACATTAATCTAATTACAAGTGAAAAAAAGATAACTATTATTGCTGGAAATAACGGCTCAGGAAAATCAACATTATTAAAAATTCTGCATGGAATAATTCAACACACGAGTGGGACTATAAATTGGGGAGAAATTCCAGCTCATGAAGTTAGAAAGAAGCAATCTATGGTTTTTCAAAATCCAATTTTATTAAATAGAACAACTTTCGAAAATATTATGTATGTAGCAAAAATAAAAAATATAGAAACAAATGAAAGCGTAGATAAAATCATAAAACAATTGAATCTAGAAAGTATAATCAACATAGAATCAAAATATCTTTCTGGTGGAGAAAAGCAAAAGGTTGCAATTGCCATGTCCATTATTAGCAATCCAAAAATAATTTTTTTAGACGAACCAACATCACAATTAGATCCCGTTTATAAAAATGAAATTGAGAATATAATTACAAACCTTTCAGAGAAAAATACAAAAATATTTATGACATCACATGATATTGCACAAATCGATAGAATAGGTAAAGAAATTATTTTTCTAGATGATGGCGAAATTATATTCCATGATAAGGTTAAAGATTTTATAAATGAAAAAGGAAATTCTATTATTAGAAACTATGTAAATTACGGTTAACGAAATATACTTAAGTTTTGGTTTGCATATCTTATTATATTATCTTTTAAGATTTCTGAATTATCTATACTAGACATACCAAAATTAATTAGTTTTTCAATAAAGCTATTGTCTAGTGCATATAGTTTCTCTATAGCTTCCAATTGACTTCTCGCGTGACTATTAACTATTTTTTGCTTTCTCGCATAATTATCAAAAAATTTAAGATTGCCGAAAGAAGATACAGTTTTTTCGAAAGATTTAGAGATTTCTATAATATCTGATATGCCTAAATTTAGTCCCATCCCAGCAAGTGGATGAATTGAATGTGCTGAATCTCCAACAAATATAATATTCCCATATCTATAACTTTCTAAATTAAAGCCATATAAATCAAAAGAAATTAAATCACTAGTTAATTTTATTTTCCCAAACTTTTTATTTGTTATTTTATGAATAAAATTAACAATATTATCTTTTTCAAATATACTTTTATTAATTTTATTATTATTCACACTCACTACCATAGAAAATTCTTTTTCTCCAATTGGTAAAAAAGCTATAGGCCCACTTTCTAAGAAAATTTGATAGGCTATATTTTTGTTTGAAATTTCATGAGATAAATTAAACACATAAGCTTTAGCATTATAATTTTTCTTTATAAATTTAGAATCTAATTGTTTTTTTATCAGTGAATTTGCTCCCTCACAACTAAATATATAATGTGTTTTTATAAGTTTAGAATTATCAACCTCTAAATGAAATATTTTATCTTCGTCATCATAGACATTAGTTATATTTGAATTATCAATCAGTTCAATATTATCATCAGACTTTACTTCTTTTAAAAGTGCTTTCATTAAATCATTGCTTTGAGATATATAACCTATTTCTCTTTTATCCGAGTGCAAACATAAGCTTTTTTCTTGGCTAAAGTTTCTATAATAAAGATGCATTTTATTTATTTTATTTAATTCTTTTAAATTACCCCATACATTTATTTCTTCAAATAAACTTTTCGATTTCGTGGATATTGAATATATTCTATTTGTCGATAGACTTTTTTTTAAATTTCTTTCAAGTATTGTTACTTTTTTGTTCCTTGAGGAAAAAACAAGAGCAAGACTCATTCCAATTATGCCAGCACCTACTATTGTTATCTCGTTTTTCATTTACTTTCCATTTTTGCAATTAATTTATCAGAAAAATTAATACCTAGTAAATAACGTATTATATTTGTTCTTAAATTTCTATTCATATCAATAGATAGTAAAGATAATGTGATAAATTTATTTTTTACTATACTTTTCCCGTGAACAAAAGATGCAAGAAAATCTGTGAATCTTACAATTCTTTGTACCTCTTTTTTCCTATTTGCTTCAAATTTTGAAAATATCTCAATAAAATTAATATCATCATTAGTTAATGATTCTTCAATTAAAGTTGACATTTCTAGGCAATCGCGAACAGTGAGATTAAAACTTTGCCCTGCGATTGGATGAAGAGTATGCGCAGCATCTCCTATTAGGCAAATATTTTTATTTGAAAAACTTGGATAATATTGAAGTTTTAAAGGGTAAAATTGTAAATTTTTCACCTGAAGTATATTGCCGCATTTGGATTTTAAAAGCTTCTGGAAATAACTTTTTAGGTTTTGTTTATCTAATGACTTGATCACACTTGTTTCCTGATTATTTGTTGAGTAGATTAGTGTCCAAGAATTATTTTTTCTTGGAATAACTCCAAGAATCCCGTCATTGGTGAATCTCTCGAAAGCTGTTGTCGAATCATATATGTCTGTCAATATTTCACAGACAACTGCATTTTGCTCATAATTTTTTTCAATTTTTTTTTCAAAATAGCTTTCAAACATCTTCTCTAAAGTGCCACTTGAAAATATTACAGAATTTGAGTGAATTTCTTTTTCAATATTTTTATGTATAAAATTTACGCTCGCCACACGCTCTCGATTTAGTCCTACTGCTTTTGCCTCATTTATAAAATTAATATTTTTACTTTTTTTTATTCCTTTATAAAGGCTATTTAATAGGGTTTTTAGTGGTATTTGGTAGCCTAAGCTATCGAGGTTTTCATCTTCCGCCTTGACTATTGTATTACCAAAAAGATTCTTTTTCGAAATATGTATATTTTCAATTTTTGAACAGTGTTCTTCTAGATCTTTCCACAAATCTAATTTCGATAGAATTTTTTTACTTGTATTTGATAACACAATATATCTTGTATTATCTACCTCTTTATAAAATTTTTCAGGATTAGAGTCTAAAATTGTTATTTTTAATTTTGAGTTTTTAAGAAAGTTACAAAACGTAAGGCCCGTTAGTCCTGCGCCGACTAACAAAATATCTTCTTTTCTTTTACTATCCATTATTTTTACAAATTTTTTCTACATCATTACGGTTTTTTGGAAGTTTTTTTGTTAATACTTCGCAACCATTATTTGTTACTAAGACATCGTCTTCAATTCTCACACCAATACCTCTCCATTTTTTCTCAACATTTATATTAGACTGATTTATGTAAATTCCTGGTTCAACAGTAATTACCATACCTGGTAAAAATTTAATATTTTCATATTCACCAACATCATGAACATCTAGACCTAGCCAATGACCAGTTTTATGCATATAGAAATCCATATACATTTCATTTTTCATTACATTTTCGAAACTATCTTGAATAATACCCAACTCAATTAAACCTTCAGATATTATTTTAACAGTTAAATTATGAAGTTCATCCCATGTAATTCCGGGTTTTATGAAACCTATAGCTTTTTCTTGGGCGCTTAGAACTAAATCATAAATTTCTGACTGCTCTTTTGTAAATTTCCCATCCACTGGAAATGTTCGAGTAATATCTGAGGCGTATCCGTCACACTCCGCAGCAGAATCAATTAAAACTAAATCATTTTTTTTAAGTTTCGAATCATTTTTTACATAATGAAGAGTACATGCATTGTTACCACCCCCAACAATAGACATGTATGCATTAGGCATATTATTTTTATTAAAAACATATTTTATCTCTGCGTCTAATTCATATTCATATAAGCCTGGTTTTGCTTTTTTCATTGCCGAAATATGACCTTCTATAGAAACCTCGGCTGCTTTTTTAACTAAATCTATTTCAAATTGAGATTTGACCATTCTTAATTTTTGAGTAATTGAATGTAGTGCTACTATTTTTGTGGGGAAAGATTCCCCAGCTCTATTATTAATTGACGCATTAGCTATATTATTTGATATAAAGCTGTCAAGTTCATCATTAATACCAGATTCTATAACTAAAGTTTCTTTATCAATCAATAGATCAACGAGCTTATCTAAATAATTGTCATAGTTATAAATGTTGTCAAATCCATACTTTTTTTGGATATCTTGATTATCTAATCTACTTCCATCCCAAATTCTTTCTTTTTCGGAGGTATTATTTCTAAATAGGATTGTTTGTAGATTATTCGAATTTTTAAAAATTACATTGATTAGGTTTGGCTCACTAAGACCAGTTATATAAAGGAAATCGCTATTTTGCCTAAAAGGATTTTCAACATCCCTAGTTCGAAAATTTTTATTAGCAGATGATAATATAGCAATTGAATTATCAGGCATCTCGTTTATCAATGCCATTCTCCTTCTTTTAAGTTCATCTAATAATAATTCCATAACTTTAAACCATAAAATAATTATAAAAAATTCTATATTTTTGTATTTTCCTATTGACCTATATAGTCGCCAAGAATAATATATGTATATATGAATAATGATCACATAATATCATCTCTAAATAAAGAACTAGACGATCTAGAATCAAGAATAGATGATTTGTCTAAGAAATATTACGATTTAAAAAAAGAAAATGAGCTTCTTAAGGAAAGACAAGAAAGAGAAGTGTCTGAAAAATTCAAAATAAAAGAAAAAAATCAGAAAGTCCAAAGTAAAGTGGAAGGTATAATTAATAGGCTTAGATCTTTAGAGTACAATCAGTAATGGAAAATCAAAATAAGAAAATACCTGTAACAGTAAAGATTTTAAATCAAAACTATGACGTGTATTGCGATGAAAATGAAAGAGAAATGCTGATGAAATCTGCAGAACTTTTAAATGATAAGATGATGAAGACCAAAGCAGAAGGTAAAACAATTGGTTTGGACAGAATTGCAGTTATCACGGCTCTTAATTTTGCAAAAGATTCTTTAAGCTATAAAGATATAACAAATTCTCTAAACTCATCTGTAAAAAATAGGGTATCCGAATTAAATCATAAGCTTGATAATTTAATTTCTGAGTAACCTCACATTTTATTCTACTAGTTATATTTAGTTTTATTTGATATATTCAAGTAAGTACTGATGTACACGATATAGTTATTAAATCTTTGTTCCTAATTTTTACTAAGGGATCGAGAATCTTAAAGTAGGTGTGCATACCTAAATATTTAGGAAGCCTAATGCTTTAATCTAGAGCCCACTTGAACTCAAGGGTTCAAGGAAAAATAATTATAACGGTACATCGGTATTTCTTAATTTTATTCGCATAATATTTCTAACAATAAAATCAACTTAAAAATAAATAGATACCAAGTTATAAAAAATTTAAATGGTATTCTATAAAATATGTAAAAATAATTATTAGTGTTATTAAAAAAGAAAAAAATTAAGAAAAAGTAAAGAATTGTAAAAAAAAGATAGAAAAAGATAGAAAAAACACAATAAAGAAAAAATTTTACGTAAAAAAACCCAAAAAAAGTTAAAAATAAGCAAAAAAACGTTAATAAAATTTATTTTTTACGAAAAAAACGTTAAAAAAACACGCAAAAAAAAAATTTTACGTAAAAAAACCCAAAAAAAGTTAAAAATAAGCAAA
>CEPT01110983.1_pt1 | contig 10118 bp, 6 predicted proteins | sample 356221 | NCBI WGS metagenome assembly CEPT01 (sample SAMEA2620081, study PRJEB7988) | marine metagenome | isolation source: saline water (ENVO:00002010), including | reverse complement strand
TTTTTCTCAATTTTTGTGTCCCTAAAAAAAGAGCTCTCTCTCTCTCTCTTTTTTTGGCCTCTCTGTGGTGTTCCTTCACAGGACGACACGACAGCTCTTTTTGCCTTACATTTTTACGAGGAGGAGTGAAAAAAGTGCTCTCTCTTGCGACCATTTCTTTGGAGTCCTCCCAGCCGTTCCTTTCTCTTTCTCTCCTTCCTCCTCCCCACTTTTTCCAGAAAGAAAGTCGTCCGGAGAGAGAGGACGGTGAGCTTTGCGACGACTCTCCCGGGGAACTGCGCGCGCGACTTTAGAGAGTAAAAGCGAGAAGGAAGAGACGATATGATGCTGTGTTCGAGAGGCGGTGGCGCGGCGTCCACGTCGTCTGCGTGTTCGTCGTCCGCGTGTTCGTCGTCGTCGTCGTCGTCGCGAAAAGTCGCGAACGCAAAAAGGGTGGTGCGGCGAGTCAGGATTGTCGTGGAAAGCGGCGGGACGAAGAATTATCCAAAACTCGCTTTACGAGGAGAGAAAATCAGGACGACGGCGTTCGTTTCCGGAGGGGGAGGAGGAGGAGGGCGGATGCTCTTCCCGCTCGCCCCGGGGAGAGCGAAGGACGAGAGGAACCAGAGCGAGATCCTTCTCAGAGCGATAAGTGAGCCAAGAAAGAGTGCCTCGACTGAAGATGAGGTTACCGCCGAAACGAAGACCGGATCGCAACGTGCCACGACGCCGTCGTCGTCGTCCAAATCTTCCTCCTCCGCGGGAAAGAAAAAGACGTTCGTCGCGAACAACAACAAGAAGAAGAAGAACAACGGCAAGAAGACCAAAGGGTACTCGTCGTCGCGGAACTATAAACCGTTCAAACCGACGTCTTCGAAAGTCAGCAACGCCCGAAGGAAAAAGTTTGCTCCCTTGATCGCGGGCGTTGCCGATGATGTCCCTCTGAATGAGTTATTGAAAAAATATCCAAACTTTGAAGATTGTTTAGGACCAAAGAAGTACGATTCCGGACATTTTATTCGATTATACAGCGATTTAGTCCGGTGCGATCGATTAGGTGATGCGATTGATTTACTTCAACGACTGAGCGATGCGAAGGTTCCGTGCTTGAACGATACGAGAATAAGGAAATACGGGACGGTGGATTTCTTGGTGTCGTGCGAACGATCGAACAAGTTGAAGAATTCGCCGGTGATGCATGCGTTTACGTTTACGAATTTAGTTTTGGAAGCCTCGAGAGATGATTTATCGACAGCAGAAGTTGCGACGATATATAACAAACTTTTGGCGGTGTGCTCTGCGCACGGAAACTGCGACGCGGCAGCAAAGGCGTTCGAGCAAATGAAGCAAGATCCGAAAGGGTTAACTATTGACGTCATCACACACACGAGTATGATAGTGGCGTACAGTAAAGCTGGTAAAATTGATTTAGCGTTCGAACAGTTTGAAACGATGACGAAAAAAGACAAAATCGAACCTACTATTGTTACGTACGGGGCTTTAATGGATGCGGTGTCTCGAGAGATTGGAAGGCGCTCGGGCAACGGCGGTTTTAAATCGAACAACAAGAAGGATATTTCGTACGTGAAAGATGCCTTGGATCGCGTGTTTAACTTGCGCTTGGATTTAGAAGCGAGTGGGTTGCAAATGGACGTGAGAGTGTTGAATTGCTTGGTCTCAGCGTGCGGACGAGCGGCGGCTTTTGAAGAGTTGAGATCGGATGCGCTCGATCGCGCTTTTGACATCGTCGCTGAATCGCGTCGAAACGGGTTGTTTCCAGATGCGGTCACGTATTCTTCGTTAATGAGCGGATGTGTGAATGCTTGCGAGCCACAGAGAGCGTTGGCGTTGTACGACGAAATGGAAATTAAGGGCGTCGCGAGAACGGCGTCAGTGTACTCCACCGCTATTCATGCGTGCGCTGCAGAGTATGACTACGAGAACTCTGCGCCAAACTTTCGAAAGGCGTTCAAAATCTGGGAAGAAGTGCAAGGAAATGAGCCGAGAGTGATGGTGGATTCAGTCTTGTACGCGACGATGTTAACTGTCGCGAGTCGAGCTGGGAACGTTGAAATGTGCGCCAATTTGATCAGGGAGATGGAAATGAACGGATCGATGATGTCGCCGGCGGTTGTTTCGACCATGTGTGGATCGTTCGCCCGAGCTGGTGATGCCGGAGCTGTAGATCGGATCTTATCTGACGCCGAAAAGTCCAATGGGGTTGTGCCACGCGCGTGTTACAACGCGTTGATCAATTCGTGTGCGAGAGATACCGATTTTGAAGGAGCGATGAAAGCATACGACCGATTGGTTGAGTCCGGACAGTCGCCAGATGAGATTACGTTTGAAGGACTCATTTTAGCCGCCGCGAAGAAACCAGAAACGCTCACAGAAGCGAAGAAATTGTTACAAGAAGCTATGGATATGGGTTTACGACCGACTTTGCCGACGTACAACGCGTTGGTCAGAGGTTTTGGTCGATCCGGAGACTTGAACGAAACGTACGCCACGGTGAAGGCGATGAAGGACGCCGGGTATACACCGGACGAGATGACGTGGAGAGAACTCTTATTCTCATGCGCTCGTCATGGAAACTGCTTGCTCGCGTGGGATGCGTACAAGAGTTCGCGCGAGGCTGGAATTGCTCCGTGTGAGGTGACTTTGAATACCATAATCGGTGCTATTCTCGCGCACATTCGCACGTTAACGGATCCAACGAGATTAGCTTCGGATAAACCCGGTCATGGATTGACGGATACTAGCACGAGTGGTGAGATTTCTACTTCAGTGGCGCAACCGGCGTGGAAAGAATGGTCCGATCGAGCGACGGCAGTATTCCACGAAGCGATCACGCACGGTGTGAAACCTAGAGTTGAAACGTTTTCTTCCATGCTCGCGTGTTTGCGACCGCCGACGGATCAAGAAGTACAGTTAGCGGAGAAATATGGGGGCGAATCGCTCGCGAGGTTGGTAACGCACCAGTCGAACGTCCACGAAGATGCAGCAACATATTACCCAACAAAGGCACTGATTTTGTTTGAGGAAGCGCAAGCGATTGGTATTGTTCCCAAATTCGAGATGAGCGAGGACTCGGAATACGACATGCGAAATTTCCCTCCAGCGGCTGCGGAAGTTGCGCTCTTGACACTGATTCGAAAGATTAAAAGGCACGTAGAAGCATTTGGCGAAAAAGATTTGAAAAACAGACTACCAACGTTTACGCTTCTCCTGCGCGCAAAACCGGAAATGTTGGTCGACGAAGATGGATACCTCGTTTCGTCTAGCACAGATGAGTCGCTCGCCGGTCAAGGCGCAACAAGACGCTTGGAAAGAAGCGGTGAACGTCTCGTCGTGCTTCTGAGAAGATTGCGAATCAACTACGCCGGATCGCTCGAAAAAGGGCGAATTGAGCTCTCTTCTCACATCATGTATCGCTGGATCCATGGTAAATCGTCCGCACCCCACGCGTTGCCGGGCATGGAGGCGAGATTAGCTGATGACATTACCATGCAGGCGATGCGCATTCGTTCAACGGATGTGATGAGCGGCAGAGGAACTATCGATCATTACGGAAACGATTCAGATGAAGGCAGTACATTCATTCCTGGATACAGAGCTCCGGTGTTTAGAAACCCTAACGCAAACTATAGCAGATCTGAAGGTGGACAAGCCGGTGGTAGATGGTCTCGAAGCGGGTGGTCACAAAATTCGTACGACGATATTCCTTCAGATCAACATTTGAGTATGGACGATTTGGACGATTTGATCAAGAATAGGGAATAATATAAACATTGATAAAAAGGTTGTAAATACAAATAAAGAAAAGACCAGCGAGCACAGAACGCAGCAGTATTGGATTACATTAATAGATGAACGTATAACATATTTCATTCATTATGTCTCGTCGAGAAAAATCCTCGCTTCATATTTATTCGTGTGCTCTTTGGATTTTACCACGCCTCTGTGCCTGCTCTGTCTTCGCTCTACTTTCACGGAACTTTCCACCAACAACTCCACGAATTCTTCGTTCGTGGTAACAACGTTCATATCTTTGAGATCTTTCAACGTGCTCTCGTACTCGCTCACCGGAAAGTTCATCATCTCCCTTGTCTCTTTCGTGTCTCCTCGCATGAAGAGCAAAGCGGCGTCATGGGCTCTCGCCGCGCTCTCTTTCGTCGTCCACGTCCCGAGCTCGTACCTTTTATTCTCTTCTTTAATCTCTACGAACGAATTCCATCGTGTCACGAACGCGGGTCGGAACACGCCGTTATATGTTTGCTCTTGCGTGTGGTGCGTCATCGGATCCTCCTTGGACGAGGCGGTGTTGTTCTCCGGAGCCGTCACAGAGCGTCGAAGCGTTCCTAGAACAGGAAGTGGACTATTATTTAGCGCTTCTCCTGTGTTTCCTTCACGTTGCTCTTCTTCTTCGGGAACAGTCGATGGAAGAGAGGAAATGAAGTGAGACAGGAAAGAAGATCTAGGTTGGTGATGATTGTCGTTTACGCACGCGTACGCGCTGTTTGTTCGTCGAAGCAGAGAAGGAGAAAGCTCGAAGGAGGACGACAAAAAACCGAGATCATCGTCGTCCGCCGCCGCCGCCGCCGCCGCCTCTTCTTCTTCTTCTTCTTCTTCTTCTTCTTCTTCTTCTTCTTCTGCCTCGGCGTCGATGTACTGCACGTTTGCGTTGTAATTGTTCGCGGCGAGGTCGTCGATGAGACTCGTGGCTGGCGACACCATGTGTTGTTGTTGTTGTTGTTGTTCTTTTTTTCTGATGAAAACCCCGAACCTCGTGTATTTTTGATTAGAAAATACGAACTACTACGTACACAAACAACGAAAAAGGGTCATAATAAGCAACAACACTTAATATATAAAAAGGAAGAGAGAGAGAGAGAGAGAGAGAAAAGAAATACGGTTGTACAAAAATTATGTGTTAAAATGCCGTCTTTCTCGCGAACGAATGAGAACACGCGTGGTGCGCTAATCCCATATAGCTCTGAACTCTTCCTCTTCTTTCAAAATCTGTTCTTCCGTGACCCAGATCTCGGTATCTACTACGCTTCTCTCAGTCGCCGCGAGTTGTCTCATGAACTCGGCGTGTAACTCGTGCGACGCTTTATGGCATAAGACGTGCCCAATCGGAACGCCAGCCATGCCCGGTTCGGCCATTAAACTCATGTCACCGATTAAATCCAAAACTTTGTGCCTCGCGCACTCGTTTTCCCAGCTGTTTCGCATTGGCGGATTTAAAAACTCAGTCCCATTGGCGATTAAACTACACGACGCCGTCCCACCTTTAATAATATCGTACCTATAGTATGCCATGTAATCTTGAATGGTACCAAAAGTTCTCGCTGGCGCGACGTCGACGTTGTATTTCGCATCTTCTAAAGGCGTCCACGAAAACCATTGCTTCCCAATTGCAGACGACTTGTACGTGAAATCGATGCCGTAGGAAATCTTCGACTGATCTTGCGGTGTAAACATGATGAACGCGTCTTTATCTCTCACAATAACCGGTTCTAACGGTTTATACTGTTTCTTTGGAACTTTCTCTCCATTTTTATCGTTTGCATCGCTCGCCATCGTCACTCCAGCTTTGCAAATTTCGTGCGCCCAGTGGCTGGCGCCGCCGTCTAAAATAGGCACTTCACCAGTACCTCCAATCTCTATTCTACAGTTATCCACACCGAGCGCTTCTAACGCGGATAAGAGGTGTTCCGGTTTCGTCACCGCAGCTTTGTCCGTTCCGGGCGCATTCAACACGCTCGAGATTTGTAACCCTTTCGCCAAGTTTGCCAAGTTCGCGTGTACCCTCGTCTCCGATCCTTGGTTCCCTAAAAAGTCCCCGGGAGAATCAATCTTTTCCTCATCCTCTCTTTTCAAAATAGATTGGTGCTTCAGAATTTCTTTCCTATCGCTCGGATCGTTCGAAAGCATCGCTCTCGCCCGTTCCAACAACAACTTATTCACTTGCGCGTCCGAAAGCACTCCTCCCTCCTCGCCTTCGCCCGTCTTCTCGATGAAGTCATCCGAGACACGAACGAAATACCGCCCTTCGTTGGCGTACGCCGGACATATTCTCACAATCTCGTCTTCTCCGGAGTGCAAACCAAACCCGGAAACCACGAACGCTTTCCTGATAGTTTGTTGATACGAGCGGTTCGGCGGGTACACTTTCGGTTCCGCCTGAATCGCTTCGTTCAAGAATGGAACGTCTTCCACTGCTCCTTTCGTCGCGGTTCGCGTCGTCGCGTCTCTTCGTCTCCTTATTCTTCTCTGTTCGTGCTGTTGCTGTTGCTGTTGCTGGTTCGACAGCACGTGGACCGCGGTTGTCTTCATCGCCGAAGCCCCTGCTCCTCTCCTTCTGTTCGCGACCCTCACATTCTTAGGTTGTTGGTGCCCGGCGGCTGCTCCAAAACCTGACGCCGTCGCCGTCGTCGCGTACGACGTAGATGCCATCCTTCGTCGCGTTTTCTTCCCTCGAGCTCTGCGAAATCAAAAGATATTTCTCGTGTGCCTTCTTCGCGTTCGGCGCTTCCGGCGTTCAACCTATATACTCGCCAAAGAATTTCCGCGCGCAACGCCGTAATGCGGTTGTCTTTGTGTCCTTAATTGGGGAAGAAAAAAAACAAATTTTGAACGCACTACTGGTCGAGAACTTTCAAAGTTGCTGTTAAAAAAAGGAAACGCTCCGTGGCACATCGAACGCACGCATTCACACGCATCAGTGACGAGTGTAATGAGCTCGCCGAGATAAATAGACGCGTACATTTATGTTTTAACAATGTCGATGTACGCTCGCGAATTTAAAACGGAGGGACGATGAAAGCCGGTCCAACCTTTTGGCGATACTCGTGCCACCACCACCAGGAGGCATACGCTCGTTTTTCTCTCCATCGTCTTTGAATTTCCTCGAAATCTTCGTCGCCGTCGTCGTCGTCGTCGTCGTCGTCCCAATCTTCTTCACTACTCTCGCTACTACTACTACTGCTACTACTATCAATACTACTACTATCAATACTACTACTGCCGCTCTCTTCCTCTTCGCAAGATGTTTCTAAAAATGCTAGTTTTTCCTCCTCTAACTGTAAAGCGCGAAGCTTCTCCTCGTCATTTCCTTCGAGATCGTACGCATACCAACTCTCTGGAATCCTTTCGGGAAGTTTTTCGAGATCGCAAAACGCGATACGAGAAGATTTTTCTTCGTCTTGTTCCTCGTTGTTATCGTCGCCATCATCATCGATATTCTGGTATTCAGATTCTTCCTTGGATGTTTTATCGAGCATATCTTTGAGCGTTTCCAACTCTTTTTCGTCTTCGAGAACGGCGACAGCGACACCTGAAGTGCCAAATCTTCCTGTTCGTCCACATCTATGCATGAAAGTTTGACCATCTCTCGGTAAATCGACATTGACGACTAAATTCACTCGTTCACAATCGACACCTCTAGAGATTAAATCGGTCGATATGATGGCGCGAAGCCCAAAGTCATGAAATCGTTGCATCACATCCATTCGTTCGCGCTGTGTAAGTTTGCCCGAGATGAATGCAGTTTTAAAGCCTCCTTTCTTGGTCATTATTGCGGAGAGTTTCTCGCCCCGGTCTCGACTAGAGACAAAAATAACAGCTTGGTGAAAACGAACAGAGTTAAAAATGTCAATGCACATCCCCGCCTTTTCTTCCAAAAGGCGCATGTCGTCGCCAATGCTAACGCCATTATTGTTATTCTCGATTTCTACATCGTCATTATCACTGTTTTTCGTCGCCTTTTCATTTTGCTCCGTATCACGATTCAATAACCGATAACACATCTTCACCGCTCGCAATGCCACCGTCTCTTCGCACAAGCTCACTTTCTCGATTGCGCTCGGCATCCCATCTCTCGTCGTCAAACTTTCTATTCTTTTCCTCGCGTTCTTCGAAAACGTCGCCGAACACGCGATCAATTGTCTCTGCTTGTGGCTCGCCGCGTGAATCAAAAACAAAACGTCCTCACAAAACCCACTTTTCGTTAACAACTGATCCGCTTCGTCTAAAACTACTGTTCTTACTTGATCGGTTCTCAAAATGTCCATCTCTACGAGCTGCTTCATTCTCCCTGGTGTTCCGACGACGCACGCCGGCCGTCGTTTCATCGCCCGTCCATCATCTGCAACTGGCAAACCGCCAAAAAAACAAGCCAACCGTTCTTGCTTGTATCGACCTCTCGAGCTTCCAGCGCACGCCGTCGCTAGCGTTCGCAACACGTCCGCCATCTGTATTGCAATCTCTCTCGTCGGCGCGACGCACATCGCTTTCACCGAAGAATTTCTTTCATCCATCACATTTTCTTCCGCTACTTCTTCTCCTTTCGTTAGCAAAACTGAGTCTAAAAGTCTGCACGCGAACGCGACCGTTTTCCCGGTCCCTGACTTTGCTTGTATCAGACAATCTCTCCCTAACCGTTCCAAGGGAATCGCCGAGACTTGCACCGGAGATGGATACACGAATCCACACTTTTGAAGACCCAAAACGATGTGTTCCGGTAACGCTAAATCGTTGAACGTTAACCTGAACTCCTCCTCCTCCTTCTCCACCTCGATATTGGTGCTCTCGCGCTCGTTTATCGTCGTCGTCGTCGTCGTTTCCTCCAATCGATTCCGTTGCCAAAAATCGTCGCGTTGTTTCCTCGTTTTTTTTGAGAGGACATCTGACGAGCGCTCGCGAGACGCGCTCGCGTTGGCCAGAATTCTTCTCGGCATCGTCGCCCTCGTCCTCGTCTCCTCTCAAAGGAAGGCGGCGGTGGTCTCTTCTTTTTTCCTTTTTGTGCTCGACGAGAAAGACAATCCGATTCAACAACACACTACATATGCCATAATATTAATGCACATTTTTTACTCCAATTTTGAAAAAGTGCCACAAAAAAGCTCAAAACAACCAGAAGAAAAGGAGCGCGCAAACATACCACATGGGTCTGTTCGACGCGCTCCCTCCGGTGTCTTCGAAGAAATCGACGAGAGACGACGAGGACGAAGGAGCGGGCGAAGACGGCGCGAAGAACCAAAGTTGTGACGACAGGAAGAAGAAGAAGCAGAAAATCAACGAACGCGATGATGTCATCGAGACGCGACGAGAGCCGTCGCCGACGACACAAAAGGAGGAACCATCATCGTCGACGATGGACGATTGGCTCGAAAAACTCGCCAAACACGCGAACAGGAAGTTTGAGACGTGTTCTCGAGCGTTTCTAGAACTCCTCTTGAAACCAGACGCGCTCGAACGGAAACACGGGAAGAAGATTGTGCTCGTGATGAGAAAAACGATGGAGACGCACCCACAATCAGAAGAGTATCGAAAGGAGACGGCGAGCGTATTTTTCAGCCTCTTCGAGGCAGTAGAACGTTTAATGAAAGAAAACGGAACGATCGGGACGAACGTGAAAGTGACATCCGAAATGCGCGTGTGGGAGTTATATTGTCGAATCATGCACGAGATTGCCACCAGCGAAGACTCGTTTGTGTTGAACAGCGCGACGAAACGTTTGAAGAAAGCGTTCGAGGAAGCGCCCAAGATGAGAAAAGAAGAAAAAGAAGAAGAAAAAGAAGAAGAGCAGAGACGAAAAATAGAAATAGAAATAGAAGAGAACAAACACATACCGAAAGAAGAGAAAGGCGAGGCTTTGAAGTGCGCTCTGAAAGCTTTGGAGGTGGAAAATGCCTCGGCGCGAGAAGTTGACACGTTGCACTCGAAAATCCGCGAAGCTTTAATCGACTGCTTAGCCGTCGCCGAAAGTTCCATGCGGACGAAAATGTGGGCAAGACCGATCGTCGATCAACTCTTTGATTTTGTAGAAAAGTTATTGGCGTCTCACGACTACGATGTCTTCAACCACACGCACAAAGAAAGGATCGTTTCGTTATTCAAAAAAGTAAAGGACAACGCGAATAAAAGCGCGTCCTCTGCGAAAGCCGGTGTCGATTGGGTGAGCGATTTCGAGAAACACAGCAGCCGTTTCTCAAAAAGCGCCGTGAGTGTTCGTGGCTCGGTAGGAGGCGAATCGACGAAAGACGGCAGAGGCGACGGAAAATTCGGCGAACGATAGCACGTAATTTGTAATAAAGGAGAGGACTAACTGTCCGTCGTCATAAAAAATCAAC
>CEPT01162286.1_pt1 | contig 10191 bp, 11 predicted proteins | sample 356221 | NCBI WGS metagenome assembly CEPT01 (sample SAMEA2620081, study PRJEB7988) | marine metagenome | isolation source: saline water (ENVO:00002010), including | reverse complement strand
TTTATCATGTTCCTTAGTATGCATCTTGCCACCGTGAACATAACTTCTATCTACCTTTGCCTGATACAGATAGTTAGCAGTAGTTGTCTTTGACAACTCATCAATCTGCTCTACGCTTTCTCCTACGTTTGCTTCATCAGGGGTAGTATCAACTCCACCTTCTCCCTGTGGTTTCTTTGCACGTTTAGCACGCAATGCATCGTATGCTGCTTCACGCATCTTAATTACTTTGCTCCTGACCTTACGACGATTCAATAAGTATCTGTCAGACTTATCATGGTCACCATCGTTGTCGATGTCCTTGTCTTCCTTACCTACTGGGTCAAGTTTTTTCTCGTCTAGTTTAGTTTCTTTCATGAGGTCTTCCTTCTTAGGGTTAATAATAACGTTTCCTTTCTTCTTAGTTGTAAGAAAGGATTTCTCACCTGGATTAGAGGGTTTCATTTAGTCTACCTCTCTCATTTTTTCCAACTCTGCATCGGTAAATAGTCCCGACTTAGACAATTTATTTATAAAGTCAGAAGGTTTTTCTTCTTCTTTGACACAATTAGGGACTTGTTTTCCACCCTTCATCTTAGTGCCCTTTGCTTTGTAACCTTTCCAACATGTAGATGCACCAACGTTTTTACGTGCCTGCTTGAGTCCTTCTAACATGAGTTGATGTACATCATCAATGTCTACACCTACTACACTCTCCTTAGCAGTTACACCTAAATCGCCTGCCTCTTTTGCTGTCTTCTCTCCTTTCTTTCCGACAACAATGTAACGACCATCAGCCTTACGTCCTGTGATGAGCATGGAGTTTCCTCCTGAGGATACGACACGACCTATGTTACGGTCATCCTTATGCTCTGCTTTCTTTTTCTTGACAGTTTCTCTGTCTACGTCGAAGCCTGCATATCCTTCTACCACTGGCTCGAATGTGTCAAGGACTTCCATGACTTTCATTACACCATCGTGGAGACGCTTAGTCTCAGGAAGTTTATCTTCCTCAACCGCCTTAAGAATATATGACTGCTCAGTTGGACTATAGTCCATCAAAGCTGCAGACACTAACATTTCTAGTTTCATTTTTATAACACCTGATTGGTCTTACTGTTTTTATTTAGTCTTAGCAGAGTTTCTAATACGTTGTTGAAAATCTGTAAAACTGACTACAGATTGTCCTGGAGTCATTGCTTGTAATGCCATTCTATAGTTGTCTGTACCTGCCTTCCAGTCATTACCACTGCCATCATCAGCAGAATAATTGTGTTGGAGTTTGGTGGTATCAGCAGCACGAGCCCATGCAGCACGTGGGTCTTCCACTTCAGTTATATTCTTTAACCATACCTTTTCCTCATTGCCATCTGGCATTTGGAATACGACATGATTAGTGCCACGATGCACAACCTTTCCGATTAGTCCAGTGTCATCGTGCTCTACTATAGCACCTACCTTAAAGATATGGTTTAGCATATAGAAATCTCTAAACGAATCTGCATCTAACTTAGGTGCATACTCCCAGAGTGTCAACTCTTTGATTGACTTCTTGGTCTTCTCCTTCTTAGGTGGTGGAGTCATTCCAGTCTTCACATCTGCCATCATCTGTTTGGAATGCTTTGAGGAGACACCCTTAGGCATGCCTGCATGGAATGAGGCATGGTCATCACCACTAGCATGCTTACGCATTCCAGATGCTGACAACTTTTCTATAGGGTCATCACTATTAGGGTCTCTTGCCCCTGCTGATTTGATATTGATAGTCTTAAAGTTATAATGCACTCCATTATATTTGTTAGTCAACTTCTCAAACTCTTTTACTCTATCGTCTCCTACCACCATTGTTAAATGCTCATGACCTTCATCATGTAGGTCACGCATTATATCAAATATATTTCTATGTGCTTCATTGTTTTGAATCTTGTCCTTGTGTGAGGGAAATAACTTCCTCATGTGGTCTACTTTTTGTTGTGCGGATAACGGATTCTTTTTGTGATCCTGACTACGGGATGGGTAGATTCTATAGTTTCCCGAGTCCCCTCCGTGCGACTTGACAGCATCAAGTAACTTGCCATGGCCAGCGTGAGGAGGATTAAAGCGACCAAAAGTAATAGCAACATGCTTGTCCTCTAGGTTACCAGAAGTCTTCTGACCTTTTTGACTTGTCGTGGGTTTCTTAGGTTTGTTTTGTTGAGACGCACTCTTGGTTGCCTCAGTTATAAATTCTAAAAAATTCATTTACCCCAATCTTTTGCGACGGTGAAGTTTGCTCTAGAAAATTCTAATCTATCGACCAGTTTAAGTGCATTGCCATCCTTAATAGCAACAAAACCTTCTGGACTGGTTACCTTGTAACCATTTTCATCTTCTAAGAAAGTGCCGACACCTTCTATTTTCTTCAGTTTATTTATGATTTGCTCTTTGGCAGTCATAAGGTCTTTGAAACCGCTAAGTGCGGAATACATAACAGACTTATTACTATTTAGATAAGCAAGAGCCTTATCAGCTCTATCAGACCAGTCTTTCTGTGCCTTAGCAGTCTTTTTCTTAGCAATTTCTGCCTTAAAACGTGCATCTACAAAGGAAATATACCCCTTTGCCATAGAAGTTGAGTTGTTTGGTATCTTTCCTGAGCGTATTACTTGGTTGAAATACATTTTAAACAATGCGTTGTAAGCAAAAGACCCTGTCTCCTTGTTGATAGTGCTAAGAAACTTACGTCCACCACTGAGGTTACGTTTAGCAGATGCTATGGTTAAGTTTATCTTAGACAACTCTGCAGGAGATAGGTTTGCCATACCATTTACATTAGTAAACTCTGAGGAGAATACTGCCACACTGTCTACACCTTGTAATGGTTTGACATTGACACCAAACCCTGCTGACATTGCACCTATACTTGACCCACTGTATTTTGTATGAAATACAATTCCTATTTCACTCTTCGCTATCTTCCTACCCATCTCAGAGTCTACTTCGACACAGTATGTGATAGTATTTGGTTTAAAAACATAACACCTCTTTCCATTCATAGAAGCAATCTTAGGTCTCTGCTCATACAAAAGGTCTCCCTGTATGACACCATCAATAGGTAGTCTCATCAAATGTTTTAGACACTTCTTAAGTATCTTATTAAGTCCACTGTCAGGGTAGTGCTCGTCTATGAAACCATCAGTGTAACAAATTTTAGGTGTAGACTTATTGAATACTGACTTATTACCTACGAAAAACTCTCCTGTCTCAGGGTCTGTGCCACAAACTATAGCAGGAGCACCGTCCCACTTAACTGTGACCTTCATGTTACTACCACCCTTACCTGTGGTCAACATGTCTCGTAGACCTACAAGAAAATTAATGCTATTAGTAGCACCATTATAACCAGAGTTAAATATGTCATCTTCTAAATGCTCTAGGTGGGTATTCTTTGCCATGACTATATTATACTATACTATGGAGCGAGTGGGTAGGTTAGTGGACACTTATTTAACTGGTTACAAGAAGGACGCATCTAAATCTAGATTCATAGGACTTGGTCTGAGTCTACTAATCTTAAGTGCCATCAAGAATGACCATCGACCTTTAGATGCTGAGTTAGTTTTGATACGAATTCTAATGCTGCTGTCAGCACAAGAATCAGAGAAGCGAGGGCATCCATATTTCTCAGGGTCTTTACCCATATAATATAGACCCTTTCCCTTTACCTGTATGTAATACGTATTCTTTGAGTTATAATATTTCTCAACCTCACGAGCAGGTCCTAAACCTTGTCCTAAAAATTTGTCTGGAAATCTTTTTAAATCTAGTTTCCTAGACTTATCTCTCTCCTTGAAAGTTGCGTTTGGTGGAAGGACAAACTTAGCAGGCATATTCTTCTGAGGTTTCCAATGGTCATTTGCTTGTCTGATAATGCCATAGGACTCAGCAATACCTATCATGGTCTGTGCTGCTTCTTTCTTTGCTGTTGATTTGGTCTTGTCAATGTAAAACTCTTTACGAGTGGTATCGAAATCAAAATTCATCTGAGCAAAGTCAGCAGATAATTTTTCTTTCAATTCAAACTTTACTATGTTAGCTCCCTTTGTTAACTCAAGGTCAGCCTTAGAAGAGTCAGCACCCGCAGGGTCAGACACAGTAAATCCTTGACTCCTTAGAGACTTAATGAGACTACTCTCGTATAGGAATCCTGCGTTGCTTTTACCAATAGGTATTGCACCTACACCTTCTCCATCAAAGAGGGGCTCGGTGTCTTGTTTTCTTGTCATGCAAGTATTTAGTCTGTTTTTATAGCTATATTTCCTGATATAGAAATCCTTTCATCATCACAATTATAGAATGGATATACACCATGCATTAATTTAGATGGGAAGAATAGTATAGTGCCGTTTGATTCTTTACTTAGTTGATACTTATATGTTGTTATCTCTCCTAGTATGTTGGGATACATAAACTCAAAATTAGATGCAGAGCCACCGTCATTTGCTTCGGTAGTTGCATACTGCTCTGCATAATCTGTAGGTATGTCTAACCATATGACAAAACTATACACACCAAAATGATTGTGGAAAGGATTGAAGTCATACTTTCTCATCCTATTGACCCAGAAACTTTCCAAGCACATCTGATGCTGTCCTGTAGTAGGTATCTTATCTCCTTGATTACCAAACTTAAATGCGTAATGACTACAGTATTGTATTAATGTCCTATCAAAAAATTGATTCTTCTTATCCTTTAAATATAAACTCTCATGTAGATGTCCTACCAAATTAGGTTTGGCATTTACATTTGCCTCAAGAATATAATTCCAAAGAAGTTTTATCTCCTTTGGACTTAGTTTATCTTCTAGCCATCCTAAGTTAGAGGGGACTATATACTGCACTAGATATCACCAGGTGCTCTATTCTCTGAGTAATTAGTCTCAAACATACCGCCTGGATAACGTGCTGCTAGTTTAAGTGTATTGATATAAATTACCTCATCAAACCTCACACCTAATGCTAGACATGCCTGTGCAACATACCACATAATATCACCCAACTCTTTAGTCAAGTGCTCTTTGTTTGCTGCATTGAAATCCTTTCCTTGAAACTTTAGTTTCTTTACAATCTCCATAAACTCTCCTGCTTCAGCAGACATACCTGATGCAGCAGTGTCAAGACGTTGGATGTTACATCCTTGTGATTTCAACTCAGCATATCTTTCCATCAATGCTTGGAAGTCTTTACTAGGGTCTGATGTTACCCTGTCAACAAACTCAGTATACTTATCTAAGTCTACTTCAAATTTCTTAGGACCTTCCTTCTCTGCTTTCTTCTTCTCTTCTAGTTTCTTATCTAACCTCTTCTTAGACTTAGGTGCACTACCCATCTTCTTACCCATTTCTTCGGGTGTCTTGGGAGTTTCTGCCTCAGTTGCCTTTACTTTCTCTTGTGCTTCGTCTACTTTATCTCTAGCAGCACTATTGATACGCTCTGCAGCAGCATCTTGGTCACCCTTTTTAGGGTCAAATTGGTTAGTAAAATCAGCCATTAAATTTTAAATCCGTCAAATGATTTTTTAGTATCTGTAAATGTTTGAGGAGTATCTCCTGCATCTATGATGTTATCTTGAGCACCCTGCTCACAATCATACAACCTCATCTTCTGTCTGTCAATACCTAAGACAAACCTCTTGTATACAGTGGGGTCATTGTATCTATTCTTCAACTGCTTGACCATAATTTGATTCAACTCTTCCATATCTTCTGTAGATATGAGAGCAAACATCAAGTCAGCAGTAGCAGGAAGACCAAAAGATTCACTGGTGTCAGTAATCTCTACGTTAGAGTTACCATAACCAGACCTAGTAGTCTGTGTAGCAGACAAGATAGGCACATTATATTCTCCTGCTAGTCCACGTAACTCCTCAGCGATTGCTTTTACATATGTGTATGAGTTTACGATAGTGCCTTTGTATCTACTACTAGCACATATGTTTAGGTAGTCTACGAATATAATCTCAGGATGAAATCCTTTCTTCAATGACAACTCATTTAAGAGTGCTTTGAAATGACCCACATGTGCAGAAGCAGTAGGGTATTCTTTGATAACAAGTTTACCCTGTGTCTTTTTCTTCAACACATCTATCTTAGCACGATACTTTTGCTTTGTCAGTAAGGGGTCTTGGAGTTGTTGGATTGGGATGTCGAGGAGGTTGGCATCAATTCGCTCTGCAATCTTCTCCTCTGCCATTTCACATGTAATGTAGAGAACGTTGCGCCCCTGTAAGAGACAGGAACTAGCGACATGGCACATGAATAAAGACTTCCCGACACCCGTACCAGCAAGAGCGATGTTGAGAGTCTTATTAGGGAGACCACCTTTGGTAATTTTGTTAAGGTAGTCCAAATCAAAGGGGACTTTTTCTTCTTTTCTATGGTAGAAATCGTATCTGTCATCAGCGTCTGAGATGTAATCATGTCCTACTGATTCATCAAAACAAACACCTAGTGCATCGGACATGATGCTAGGTATAGCATCTTTTGTACGTGTTTTATCTTGTCCGTCAGCAATCTTAACGGATTCCATCAGTGCCAAGTATATAGCACGCTCCTTGCACCATTTTTCAGTTGTGTCAACTAACCATTCATCATTGTAATGGTCTGTGTCAAGGTTATCTAAGAAGTTTTCTATCTCTTGATAGATTTCTTCAGTAATATCTTTCCTTTTTTCTATCTCAATCTTGAGAGCGTTAGGCTCAGGTGTAGTATCAAACTTATTAATGTATTCACTAAGTGTATCGAAGAGGACACGATTAGTAAATGCGTCAAAATACTCTGGTTTTACAAATGGTAAAACCTTTCTTGCATAAGGCTCATTTAATATGAGTTTACTTAGTGCTACTTCTTCTATCTTAAGGCTCATCTGTAAAAAATAATACTTGGTTGAAACGTTTGACTGGGGAGTAGTAAATATCTGCTCCGTGATAAAATTTCTTTCCGTTGAATAGCACAAGTCTATTGTACTTACCCTCGAATGTCAACAGCAATTCATAATCTTCTTTAGACCGCCATGGTTTGACATGCTCTGGTATTGAATCACAGTCTTCAACTTCAAACTGATTGGGTGTAGCATACAAGTTAGTGCCTGTGCCCTCAAAGTATATCAATGCTGTATACCCTGCATCTAGATGTGGATACCAATAGTTATCAATGTGGTCGTTGCCTTCATATTCAAATACATTACTCAAACAATCACGACCTGACCCATGATACTTTGCACCACATATGTCAAGTAAATATTCTCCAACTTCCCACAGGTCATCATGCGGAAAATGATGTCTCATGTCATGGAATAACTTACCATTATAACCTGGGTCATCTTCTTTGTGATATCTTAATTCATTCTCCCAAAATAAATCCTCAACCTCCTCAGGATACTTATAGAAATCATCAATGATATACACTGGTGACCCTTGCACGTGTGAAACCATCGGTGGGTGAGTATTGAATTCAAACATAGTGTAGGTATGTGGTTATCATATACTTGTCATCATCTGCTGCTAAGTCTGTATATGGATACTGCCATGAAGATGGAAACAACATTATCCTACCTGTCTTTGCAGATACTTTATAGTCTAACGTGTCAAAGTATACTCCTTCATCAGTATCGTTTAGGAATATAACAAAGGTTGCAAACCTCCTAGCAGACTCATAGTTACCTACATCAATGTGAGTGGGGAAACTATCCCCTTCCTCTGCCACGAATTTATGCATCTTGATTTGCTCAAGACGGTTTTCTGTTGGCCAATACTTATCTACCTTGACTTCCATAGCATACTGCTGTGCACATGCTTTGATTGCCATGATAGATTCAGACTGCACCACATTCCAATCGTGGTCTCCATCTTTCTCAGACCTCTCAGTTATATTAAGTGATGACATCTGTGGTTTTTCTAGACGGACTACTGCCTCGTCTTTGTTAAACAACTCTATAGCATTTTTACAGACATTAGGGTCAACTATATCGTCGTAAACCTTGACGTATTCTCTAAGTTCCATAGGTGAATTCTTTCTTGGCAGCATCATCGAGTTGCTGCATTACTCCTTCGGTGAAATATTTGTCAGGGTTGGCAAGAATAGCAGAAGGATAAACGGAAGATTCACCAACAACAATCCTATTGCCCCGCTTCTGGAAGACTCCATACTTTTCACCCAACTCCAATAGTCCGTAATACTTGTCAAGTCCACGCTCGTCATAGAAGAGTCTAGTTGTAATAAGTGCATTTTCCTTTGTTAACCTCGACTTAGCTGTTTTGCATTTTATTAAATTACCAATCACTTCTTTTCCATCTTTCTCCTTACTCTTGGAAAGATAGATGATTGTGCTTGCAGCGTATTTAAGACCACTGCCTCCACCCATTTCTTTTGTAGGTATGTAAGCACCCACTACATCATATGTATGATTAGTGACAAGTAGAGGGACATTTGCTTTGCCTAATTTAAGTGTCAACACACGGAAAATTGACTTAACAATTTGTGCTCTAGTCATGTCTCTTGTTTCTTTCCCTGCCTCAGCATCTTCTACTTCTTTAGTAGTAGATAACATACCAAGAGAGTCTAAAACAAACATCATAGGTTTGCGTTGCTCCTCAGGTTGTGACAGATACTTGTCAAGAATCTTTAGTGACTGAGTGCGAAACTCCTGCACTGTAGTGACAGGCACAACAACCATACGATTGGCATCGATGTTACGAGACTCAATCATTTCTTTTGATATTGCAGACTCAGATTCAAAGTAAATTACTCCTGCGTCTGGGTCTTTCTCGAGATAGTGTTTAACTATACTCAAACAGAAAAATGTCTTACCAGTGGAAGACTCACCCGCAATAGCAGTGATTTTATTAGAGGGAATACCACCATAAATCGACCCAGATACAAGTCCATTAAAAATGTAACTACCTGTGTCTACGAATGAGGACGTATCCTGCTCGTCTGATACTACTGTTGCATATTCATTGCCAATTTCTTTGACAATATCTTTTAGAAAACTCATTTCCATCTCAATGTTTTTAAATATTTTAGCACGTCATCTCTGACGTCCATAAGCTCTTGATAACAATCTTGATTGCGAGCACATTGACGAAGTTTCTCGTCAGGTTTCCAGACAGACTCTGTAAATAAGTCTACTCCACGATTCCATTTGTCTTTTGATTCGTCTAGCTCCATAGTGCCTCCAATGTGTTGGTTTTTTCTGCGTCCCATCCAAGAGTGTCAAGTATTACTTGCAACGGTTGAAGGAAACTTTTATTGAATTGTAAGTCATAATCAATACTTCCATTCAAACCCAACTCAGGTGGTAATGTTTGAAAGAATGAGACTACATTCTCATTGATTTTATTGGGGGTGTTAAGCATGACATACTTTACCTTCTCACCTTCTTGGATGAGAGGATACTTGTGTGTCAACTTCTTCTTCTTGACCCAATAGTTATACAGTAGAGCACCACGCACGTGCATGGGACATCCTTTACCATATATTGTAGCAGGGGATGAATTCTTTGCAATGTTATTACAACCACGAGGGAATGCTATTTCCTCAGGTGTCATTGATTCAAACCTCTGTCTAAATTTATCAATGTAATCCTGCACATCGGACTCATTTCCTGACATGATGACATTTAGTGCCTCTTTAATAGCACTTCGACACGGAGCAGGAGTTGATGACTTGACTGCTTCAATGCCCATCATCTTTAGTTTAGGCTCAGCATACTGGACACCTTCGCTATTCCACACATTTAGAATGTAACGTTTCTTAGCAGTCCAGATACCCTTGTTGGCAATGTTTTCTCTTTTCATTACCATCTTCTGAGCATAAGCATTTACATAGGAGGACAACTCTTGGTAAGAACTCTCAATATACTTTTCAAATTCCACCTGACACACCTTGTCAAGGAACCGCACAATGCTCTCACCATCCTTCTCTCGCTCCTTGTATACAGCTTCAACCAAAGGACCCAAGTTGAGGTAGATACTATCAGTATCAGAAGCAATAACGTAATCATAATCATCTGTCTTTAGTAGTTTATTAAGATAAGTATTCATCTTATTTTCTATCCATCGGATAGATACCTGACCAGACAATGTGATTGCCTCAGCGTTGGCAAGATTGTAATACCTAAAGTATTGGTTACCGATAGCACCATAGGCAGAGTTGAGTTGAATCTTCCTTGCCAT
>CEPT01087056.1_pt1 | contig 10200 bp, 5 predicted proteins | sample 356221 | NCBI WGS metagenome assembly CEPT01 (sample SAMEA2620081, study PRJEB7988) | marine metagenome | isolation source: saline water (ENVO:00002010), including | reverse complement strand
TTATAACTCATATACATAGTATAGATCCTCAAAAAATATTTATAGTGTCTTTTAATCCATTTAGAGTAGACCCTATTCATGTAAGGACCACTACTCCTCGGACTTATGAAGGAACCTCACTGGGTTCTGCAATGGATTATGTTGGTCAACTTGCACAATCCAGTCAATTCAAAACTACATTATATTTTGCTGATGGATTCACCAATGAACCTGGCTCAGATGTTAATGCCTGGTTGAATAGTTGTGGAGTTTTTGGTGATATTGGAGATACAAACTCACTTAAGTATGATCTTCTCTGTCATTCTGCAACCATTCCTGGTGCTAAGTTTGAGTTATCGACAGAACAGGGAGCATATCAAGGTATAACAGAAACTTTTGCAAGAGCTAGAGAGTTTCCACAACTAACTCTGGATTTTTATGTAGATTCTCAATATCAAGTAATCAGAATGTTTGAGGAGTGGATGAACTTTATCAATCCACTTTACACCACTCAAGGATACGCAGATGCTGGATCTACGGGTGGAAGTACATATAGTACGCCAAACTTAGAAACAAACAATTATTATAGATTCAGATATCCAAATACCTATAAGAGATCTATCTCAGTAACTAAGTTTGAAAGAAATTATCCATTGACAACAAGTGATTCATTAGCGCCAAAACTAGATCCTGGTGCTCCTGCAATTAGATCTGGAATGTTGACTTATAACTTCATTAATGCTTTCCCTATTCAAGTAATTTCTATACCATTATCATACGCAAATTCTGAGATCATGAAGGTCAGTGTTGTCTTCAATTATGATCGTTATGTGACAATGAAACATGAGTCTGATAGAAGCCCTACTGCAATAAAGTGGAGAAACTTCGGTACTACCACTGAATCAACAACCGCCACACAACCACCAGTACCAATCAATACGGCTCCTACTGGACAGGGTGCTGGGCCAATGGCAAGTGATATTAGACTTAAGGAAAATATCACTAAGGTTGGACAATCTCCATCAGGAATTAATATCTATCAGTGGAATTACATTGGACAGACAGAAGTCTTTGAGGGTGTAATGGCACAAGAACTGATGAGGGATAGACCAGATGCAGTTGTTCTAATGAATAATGGATACCTGGGTGTCAACTACGACCTGATTGATGTGAGTATGAGAGAAATTTGGAGATCCGAAAAGCACCTATAAATAATTTTATGATTTCGTCATCCTATGCCATTACCTAAGATTAGTACACCGACACATGAGTTGGTTTTGCCCTCCACAGGCAAAAAGATTAAATATAGACCATTTCTAGTTAAAGAAGAGAAAGTTCTTATTCTTGCTCTTGAGAGTGGTGATCTTAGACAGATCACAATGGGAATCAAAGATGTTTTAAGTGACTGTATCATCACTAAAGGTGTAGATGTAGAATCTCTACCATCCTTTGATATTGAATATCTTTTCTTGAACGTTCGTGCAAAGTCAGTTGGTGAGGCAATTGATCTCATCGTCACTTGTGCAGATGATGGAGAAACTGAAGTTCCTGTCAAAATCTACGTTGATGAAATTCAGGTTGTAAAGAGTGAAGAACACACAACAGACATTAGACTTGATGACAAGGTTGTTTTAAGAATGAAATATCCATCTTTGGATCAGTTCATTAAAAATAACTTTGATTTTGGTGGTGAGGAAAGTCTCAGTACTATTGAACAGTCTTTTGAGATTATTGCAGAGTGTATTGATACTATCTTTACCGAAGAAGATGCATGGGCTGCTGCAGATTGTACAAGAAAAGAACTCATTGAGTTCATCGAAAGTGTCAACTCTGCACAGTTTAAGAAGATTGAAGAATTCTTCGAGTCTATGCCTAAATTGAGTCATACATTTAAGGTCAAGAATCCTAAGACCAAGAAAGATAATGAAGTAACGCTGGAGGGATTATCTAGTTTTTTCGGCTAACTATGTCTCATATGGATCTTGAGGCATATTATCGAATCAATTTCGCTTTGATGCAGTTCCATAAATACAGCTTGACTGAGATTGAAAACATGATTCCGTGGGAAAGAGACATTTATCTATCCCTCTTGAGACAACACATTGAGGAAGAAAACCTCAAGGCACAACAAGCAGAAGCAAATCGTGGCATACAGTAAGAGCTATTTACCAGATAGAAGAAAATTAGGGGGTTCTCCTAGATTATCTTCTATGAATCTCAGTAACCTTGGTGTTGCTAAAAAACCAAAGATTGGAACAAAGAAAAACGCTTTATCGTTTATATCTGGTGGTAAACCTCTTGGCGAGACAATCAAGGAGAGTGCAACAAATAATATCGTAGGATTCCAGAGACCAGGTACAGCTGCAGTAAAGGCATCTGCACCTAACATGGCAGATCTGATCCAGACTATCTCTAGTAGTGTTACAAGTAACGTAGAAAATATTGTTCAGAACATAGGTAGTTCTGTTAAGGCATTTGGTGATAAGATTGGAAACCTATTCCAAGCACAAAAAGATAAATCAGAAGAAGAAGGTCCAAACAAGATCTTATCTGAGTTCTTAAAGTTATATGAAAGATCTTTAGATTTTATTAAAGAGTTCTCTAAACCTAAGTTTATAGGTAACTTTAGAGAAGCTATAAAAGACTATCAGACGGCGTTCAAAGAAACGAGTGATACCGTTGTTCAGATGAGGAAGTTCATCAAAAAGATGATCGACCAATTCTTGAAACTCAAGAATGATATGGGTGGAATGAAATCCGCTGGTATGGGTTTACTTGGTGGAGCTGGTTTAGCGGGATTACTTGGTCTAGGTGGAGACAAAAAGAAACCACCCAGAGCTAGAACACAACCCAGAAGATTTAAAGGTGCAAAAGGTAAAGCAGGTGCAGTTTTAGGTCTTCTCGGACTTCTTGGTTTAGGTGGTCTAGGTGCTGCAGCTGCGGATAAATTTATCGGTGATGATGATAAAGTCACCGCAACTGGGATGACTGCTGATGGATTAAAAGCTCCTTTTGATGTAAAAAGATTTGATAACATCTTAGATAAATGGGAAGAATCCATGTCCCGCATGGGTAAATCTAAACCTGAAATGGCACAACCAAGATCAGGAGATACTGGAGATTCACCATACAAACGCCCTGGAACAACTCCTAGTTATAGTGGTGGTGCTCAAGTTCCTGATGTATCTGCAGACACTGAGTTTATTGCAGAGGTTCAGAAACTTTCCAAAGAAGTAGGAGCAGCACCATCAGAATTGATGGCAATGTATAATGCTGAGTCTGGATTAGACCCTTCAATTACAAATAAAGAGGGTGCAACTGGTATTTTCCAACTGATGTATGGTGGTAAGTTTGGTGATGTAAGATATGGAAAGACTCAAGACGAGTTTAGGAACCTATCTAGAGCTGATCAAGTCAGAGCACATAGAGAATATCTGCACGATGCTGGATTCTTCTCGAAAGGTGGTAGTGGTATTGCTGATGTTAAGATGGCAAATATCGCGCCTGCATACCTTGGTTCTGGTCTAGACGATCCCATCTACAAAGCTCCTTCTGCGGAGTATGAAGGTAATAAGAATATAGATCTACTATTTGGTAATAAAGATGGAGTAATTACTTTAAGAGAATACCAAAGTTTCATCAATCAGACTGGTGGTGAAGAAGGATTCAGACAATACAACCAACCTGGAGTCACACCAGCGAAACCTACAGGAATGACTGCACCGCAACAAATTTCTCAAGTATCTCAGATACCTGGGAGTAATAGTGTTACTGTTATGCCAATGCAGGGAGAGACTCAACAACCTCCAGTTCAGGGATCGCCTCCGCCGATGGTTCCTCAAGAAGGTCTTAATAATGTAAACTTTAATATTACTGCAGAAAATCCTGATAACTTCCTTACATTATATTCCAAGATGACATATAATATCGTAGACTGATGGCTACTACACTACTACAATCTAGGGTTCGTGAGGATGCAAGAGAAATCCTCAATATAGCAAATAGATCCAAAAGATCTATGAAGTTGGCTCAGAGAGATTTCTCTAAGATGCCATCTTTTGTTAGAAATGAAACTCTCAGGATTAAGAAACCTAGAATTAATAAGGTAAAACTTAAGAGAGCTCTGAATATAAATTTTGATGATGTTGCAGATAAATCCAAGAGTGGTGGTGGTAACGCAGGTCTTCTTGGTCTTTTGGGTGCCGGCGCAGGCGCTCTTGGTTTAAGTTCTCTTTTAGGTGGAAGTCCTGGTCGTGGAGTTAATCCTCGTACTGGATCTCCCGATGTTAAGCAGAGATATACTCGAAGGTATGGTGAAAGAGCAGCACGTAATAGATTTGGAGGTGGTGGACTTCGTAAACTTGGAGGAATCAGTAAATCAAATGCTGTTCTTAATACCTTATTTGCTGGTATTGAGTTTGCGGGTAGAAAAGGAGAGGGTCAAACAAATCTTCAAGCAACTGCGGGTACTGCTGGATCTACCTTAGGTGGTATAGGTGGATTTGCTGCAGGGGCTAAAGGTGGTGCAGCATTGGGAGCAGGTATTGGTGCTTTGTTCGGTGGTGTTGGTGCGATTCCTGGTGCTGCCATAGGTGGATTGCTTGGTGGCATCGGTGGTAGTATCGGTGGATCGATGCTAGGTGGTAAGATTGCAGATGATATTACGGGCGTCAATAGAGGGGAAAAATATATTGGCGAAGATGCACCACAACAGGTTAAATTAGCAGATCCAAATAAGAGTGTATTAGATAAGTTTGAAAGACTGGTTGAACAGTATGGAAGGGGTGGTTTTGGTGATGGAAAAAGCACTGTAAAATCACCATCAACTACAGAAACACCAAGAACAACACAAACTACATCAACATCATTCAGTGGCAATCCAAACAGTAGTACGACTGCTGCAATGGGTTCTGGAATCATTCTCAACCCATCAACAACTGCTGCATGGAACTCTGCAGTTCAAGCTGCAATGGATGAAGCAGGAATTGACCTGACTAAAGATGTAACATCTACATTTAGAACTGCGGAGAAACAACAGGAACTTATTGATAGAGCTGCTGCAGGTGATCCTAATGTCTTCATGCCTGCTCCTGTTGGAATGTCTCCACACGAACAAGGATGGGCACTTGATATGAGTGTTGGTTCTCCTGGTCAACAGTGGATGATTCAAAATGGACCACGTTTTGGATTCAAATGGTTAGGTAATAAGGATCCAGTACACTTCGAGTTTCATAATAATGAACCCAATGATCTATATTTGAGACCTGGAAATAGATCTTGGATTCCTGGAGATAAAGAGTATGAACAAAGAACTAGTGCTGTAGAACCAAATAATCCAAACAATAATCAACAGACTGCTTCCCAATCACGAAGCAAACAAACAACAACCCGTGGTAATTTTAGAAATAATTATATAAAAAACTATGATCCTAATAAAAAATATAAAGCGGGTGATTATGTAAAGAAAGATGGTAAAGTCATGAAACATGATGGGTTTGGTTTTGCTGCGACAGATGAAAATGCTGTGACATCACAAAATCTGACACCAAATACACCAAAGGCAGAACCACCACCAGTCAGACCCGCACCCACAGTAACGCCTGCACCAGTACCAACAGCTCCTGCTACTTCAGTCTCTCAATATACAACTTATAACAGACCAGGTAGTAATACTACGATCATTCCAATTACCAATACTCAGATGTTACCTGGACCTTCTTCACCGTCAAGAGTTGCATCATCTAAGAAACCTCAAATGCCTGCAGGAATGAATGAAAGAGAAGTATTAAATAAAGTATATAATAAGTTCCTCTTAACAACGTTATCCGCGACGTAATATGTCAATACTATTAGGTAGTTTAAATGTAATTGGCGCGGAGATTATTACTCTGCGAGAACCTCTGAAGGGATCTAAACTTGCAGATTCTCAAACAAATGGTACTAATAGAGTTGACGTAACCAATCAGATAGAATATGTCGATTATTTTGAAGATATATTGTCTCCTGTTTGTTATCTCAACATAAAACTAAATTCCTCCAACAGTCTATTCAGTACTCTACCAATTCGTGGAGGAGAAAAGGTAGTCATAAAACTTGATACCGCTCAGGGTGAGTGGGCAAGAGATGATGATATGGGATTTTATGTCTATAAAGTTTCAGACTATGCTGCTGATGGAATGAAAGAAACATTTGTATTGAAATGTGTTTCAGTAGAAGGTCTGACAAATGAGACTACAAGATGTGAAACAAAATTTGCAAAAGCTACAATAGATCAACATGTAACTAAGATCCTAAAAGAAGTTCTTCAGACCGAAAAGTTTGAAGAATCAAACATTGAAAAGACTGCAAATACATATACATTCATTGGAAATCTTAAGAAACCTTTCCATGTATTACACTGGTTAGCACCGAAGGGTGTTCCTGTCGCTGGTAAGTCTGGAACACAAGGAACACAAGCGCAAGGAACGTCTGGATTTCTATTCTATGAGAACAAAGATGGGTTTAACTTTAAGAGTATCGAGACTCTGATCGGGGGAACTACAAACTCCGATAACACTTTCTTCACTTATTCATATGATAATGTTATTGAGCATAATAGCCCAACGAATGAACTAAAGATTCTGGACTATAAACTGAATAGAAACGTAGATATGTTGCAGAGTCTCAGACTTGGAATGTACTCAAACGTATCATTTTTCTTCGATCTTTATGAAAACAAAACAGAATTCTATACTTATAACCTAAAAGACGAAATCGGTGGTAAACTGGGAACAGAAGATGAACTTGTAATACCTGACGGATTTGAAACTGCTCCATCTAGAGTTCTAGTCAGAACTGCAGATCGAGGTGTTTTAGATCCTAGTGGAATTGCAGAAAACTCTGGTAGAGATACTGCCGATATGGCAAAATCCTTTGCGAGATATAATGTCCTCTTCTCTCAGTCGCTAAATATGGTAGTACCATGTAACACAGAATTGAAGGTAGGTGATGTAATTACTGCTCTCTTCCCTAAAGTGAACATGTCTAACATATCAGACACCGACGAAGAACAAAGTGGTAAATACCTTATCAAAGGATTACGGCATCACTTTACAGCAAACTCAAACGTAACATATTTAAGTTTGATTCGCGATTCTTACGGACTTTACTAGAAACAATTATGGACAGCATCGAACAACACATCGAAAAGGATAAGAAAATCCTAGACGATCCAACAACTTCACCGCAACAACGTCGCCACATTGAAGGCGAACTACACGATCTAGAAGATTGGGTAGAGCATCACAAAGAAGAAATTGAAGCAGGAGATCATCACGATCCATCACCCCTTGAACTATACTGCGATCAGGAACCTGGTGCGCCAGAATGTAAGATCCACGATAATTGATAAATGATTGACGAGTCTGTACTAAAATCTAATTTTATTGGCAAAGACGGTTTCATCTGGTGGATCGGACAGGTTGCTCCTGCCGAATATTGGAGAACCGATGTTAGTAGAGTAGATACCCCAAAAGATGCGGGGTGGGCGTACAGATGTAAGGTTAGAATTATCGGTTATCATAGTTTTGATGATAACAAATTGTCATGGGATGAACTGCCCTGGGCACACATTCTGACTAGTGCAGATAGTGGTGCCCCTGGACAGGGCGGTTTTGGTAAAACACATGGACTTGTCGGTGGAGAATCTGTATTAGGATTCTTCCTAGATGGGGAAGAAGGTCAACAACCTGTCGTTGTATCTTGTTTTTATAGAACAAAGGCAGTACAAAATTTAAAAGAGAAAATGCCCTTCAAACCCTTTACTGGGATGGAGGGTGCTCTATCACAAACTGCAACCAGAAGTAAAACTCCTAGTGCTAAAGTAAATGAGGTTCCAAAGAAGACTGTAGAGACTGGACCTGCATTTACTTTTAACGAAAATGAAAACTTTAGTTTATCTGATACTGGAATACCAGATCTAGGTCTGAATGTATCATTAAAGACGGATACGTCAAAATTTGCTGGTTCTTTCTTTGTACCAGCAGATGATAAAACTGACGAACTATTTGGATATGACAATGCAGACGCTGCATTTAACAAAGCCTTCTTTGATGAAGGTCCAGTAGACGGCACAAATGGATGTCTAACTGATATTATTGCACAAATACAATCAGGACTCAATAGTTTCTTAGGATTTATTAACGGTTTAGAAGCAACCGCATTAGGTTACATTGATCCAGTAAGAAACTTAATTGTAGATATTCAGGCAGATATAGCAGCGGTTGCTAGATTAACAATGGGTCTTGTTAGATTCGTTGTTAATGGTATTAGAGAAAATATTGTTAAATTAGTTGCATGTTTATTTGAGGTATTTGCAATCACGATACCTCTACCACAGTGGATGCAAATATCTGAAGCAGCAAAACAGATTTTAGATCTCATCTTCTGTTTATTTGAAAAAATCTTTGGTCCAATGTTGGACTTTATCCAAGGTCTCGTTAATGAGATGATTGGTGATTCTTTTAACGCTGCTGCTTGTGCAGTCGAAGAGTTTCTTGCTGCAACCATCGGTAAGATGGAAGAGATGATGAATGACCTACTCGGAGATGTAATGAGTGGTCTTGACTGGTTAGCTGGTGGTGTTGGAGACATCAGCAGCTATATTCGTCAGGGTGTTGGTATGATCCAACAAATACTCAGTTTCCTGAATTGTGATGGTCTGCTGTGTGATAAACCTGGAACGTGGGATCCATTCGGTAAGATCGAATTCCCATCTACAGATGATTGGTCTAAGACTCTCGCAAACATTGATATTCTCGGTGGATATGGTGATTCCGTAAATGAATGGGCAGGACTATTATCTCTATATGGTGGTGATACTCCATTTACAGACTGTAGGGAACAGAATGTAAATCCAAAAGATCAATCATCTGCACCTAGGATCCCACCTGGATATCAATTCTATAAGTGTATTCCACCAGAAATTATCGTGTATGGTGATGGTTCAGGCGCTACAGCTGTTCCAGTCATCGATCCAGATACTGGAGGAGTTATTTCTGTTGTTGTAACTAATGGTGGTTCTGGATATAAGCAAAAACCCGTAGTTACGATTGTAGATAATACAAACTATGGTAAAGGTGCAACTGCAAAAGCACGACTTACAAATGGATCTGTAAGTGATATTTACGTCACAAATCCTGGTTCTGGATATTGCCCAACAGATCTATCAACAACATTACCACCACCGCCATCAGATCCAGAGTTGCCACCAAAATGTGGAGATTCTACAGATTGCCCCTCAGGATATGTTTGTGTTGATGGGTATTGTGTCCCTGGATGTAATGAGAGTCTAGATTGTCCAGCAGGATATACTTGTATAGATGGTGCATGTGTTCAAACATGTTCTAAGGACATGGATTGCCCTAAAGGTTATATTTGTGTTGATGGATATTGCGTAAGAGATCCAGATTATCCTCCCGATGATGGAGATGGTGGTACTGGTGATGGAGATGGAGACGGTGACGGCGGAAGTAACATTGGTATTGGTACTGTTCCTGTCGGCATTGTCACTGATATTGTTATAGAAAGACCTGGTATTGGTTATACAGAAGGAGATAGGATCAGAATAGATGGTACTGATTGCACATATCAACCAATTCTGACAGAAAACGGTTCTATTATCGGTGTTTTGAATCAATTTGCATGTGATAATCAATTCACAAGATATCCAGATATTACAATTGATACAAACACAGGTTCTGGTGCTCAGGCATTCCCAGTTACAGAATATAGACCCCAATATGTTGTTGATAACCAAGATATTGTTGGACTTACAACATCCATTAAGACGGTTATTGATTGTGTTGGAATCAGAGATCTAGTCTTTGTTGGTTGGGTCAATGGATTCCCATACTATGGTCCATATCATGAACATAAAGGTAAGAGAATGGTTGGTCCTGTGCATACGGATAAACCACATCCAACGATTTATGATACTAAAGAACAGAGTTTGTTTGCACTAAACGTATCAACACGGGCAACAACTGGAGAGACTACAGAAACTCTGGCTAGAGGAGCTAGAACTACTTCAACACCACAGAGTTCTACTACTACTACCACTTCAACCTCACAGAGTTCTACTACTACTACAACAAACTCTGCTGCCGCGTCTGTTTCGACACCAGATCCAACGCCAACACCAGATCCAACTCCTCCACCATCCAGTCCACCTCCATCGAGTCC
>CEPT01007316.1_pt1 | contig 10211 bp, 9 predicted proteins | sample 356221 | NCBI WGS metagenome assembly CEPT01 (sample SAMEA2620081, study PRJEB7988) | marine metagenome | isolation source: saline water (ENVO:00002010), including | reverse complement strand
TAGCACTTCAAAACTTAGACGTACTCTTTGCAGTTGATAGAGCTGGATTTGTAGGCGCAGACGGAAGTACGCATGGCGGGATGTTTGATTTATCATATCTAAGATGTATTCCAAATACAGTTATTATGGCTCCTAGTGATGAGCAAGAGTGCAATAGTATGCTTTATACTGGTTATCTTCACAATGGCCCAGCAATAGTAAGATACCCCAGAGGGGAAGGTTTGGGTGTAGAGGTAAATGATAACTTTAAAAGTTTAGACATTGGTCGTTCAAAAAGAATCAAAGATGGTGAAAAAATTTCAATTCTTTCCTTTGGGTCTATTTTGGATATATGTAAGAATGTTGCTGATGAACTTAATGCTTCATTAATAGATATGAGATTTGTTAAACCTATTGATAAAGATATTGTTATAAATCACGCAAAAAAATTTAGCTTAATTGTTACAGTCGAAGATAATGCTGTTAAAGGTGGCGCTGGGAGTCAAGTAAACGAAATTATTATTGAAGAGAATATTGAAAATATTAGTATCATCAATATTGGTGCACCTGATAAATTTTTTTCGCATGCAACAAGAGAAGAACAATTAGAATCAAGTGGAATTTCAGAACAAGAAATTGTAAGAAAAATAAAAGATTTTGTAAAAAATAATAACTTGTACGATTTAAATCTCTCTAGTAACATTAAATAATAATTTACTTGTATTTATTAACACATGGATATTAAAAAGGAAGAAGATAAAAAAAAGGGGTTAAAGCAATCTAAGGAGCTTCAAGATACTCAAAGCAAGGTCGATGTAAGAAATATACCTATTAGTAGAGTCGGTATCAAAGACATAAAATACCCTTTTAACATTTCTGATAAAAATGGTGAAATCCAATCAGCTATTGGAACTTTCACTATGTCTGTAGGATTACCACATGATGTAAAAGGTACCCACATGTCAAGATTTGTAAAAATTTTGGAGGATCAAAAAGAGGTTTTATCTATTGAAAATTTTCATCATCTTATTAAGAACACCACAAATATTTTAGACTCTGACTCCGCATATATATCTGTTGATTTTACATACTTTAAAAAGAAAGCAGCTCCGGTGTCGAGGGTTGAAAGCTTATTAGATTATGCAGTTAATTTTACGTGTGAAATAAAAAATAATATTATTAATAAATATCTTAAAGTTACGGTACCAGTTACTAGCTTATGCCCATGCTCAAAAAATATTTCAGACTATGGTGCACATAATCAAAGATCTCATATTTCTGCCCATATCAAAATTGAAGAAACAGTTTGGATCGATGATATTATAGAAATGCTTGAAAATCAGGCCTCATGTCAAATTTATGGTCTATTAAAAAGGCCTGACGAAAAATTTGTAACGGAAGAGGCTTATGATAATCCAAAATTTACAGAGGATATAATACGTGATGTTGCTGTAACTTTGAACAAGGATGATAGAATTTCAGCTTATAAGATCGAGTCTGAAAATTTTGAATCAATTCATAACCATTCTGCTTATGCATACATTGAAAAAGATAAAAAGAAAGATGTACATAACAATAAAAAAAGCAAAATATCCTATTTGAAATTTTCGAAACTCCACTCTTTTCCTGGTTAATTAATTTGACGCAATGTTTGTGTCGTAAGATAAAATTATATACTTTAATATTTCTCTTGCATGCTCATAAGATAATTTGTTTCCATCGATATTATGCGCTGTAATAATATATTCATTATTTTTTTTTGTTAATTTTATCTCATAATTTTTTTCAGAGTTTGTAATCTTGTTTGTTTTAATAGTATAAGTAGATTTGTCTCTATTATTGTCAACTATGAATAATCCACTTCTGTCTAGGGATACTCCAACTTCTCTCCACAGTTTACTAAATGATTCTTTTATTAAAATTGCAGGAACACCATAAAAATCTATTAAATCAATAAAAACTTTACTATCGTCTTTTTCACCTTCATTAAATAATTCAACAGCCTCATCTCTCTTTAATCCAAGATACTCCATAGTTCTTACAAGCATTTCAGCCTCTCTAGAAACGTCAGGCCTTTTATTTTTCCAGATAATATTTCCTTTTTTGTCAACATTGTTGGCTTCAAGTATATGGTTGGATATATAGATGTTTGTAGAACCATCTGGCTGCCTTTCTAATCTTATTCTAAATTTTTCTTTAGAAGCATTATAATTATAACTTTTACTGTCTATTAAATTACCTTCACTTTCAAAATTAATTTGATTTTTTTTCCACACTGTTTCTAATATTCCGTTTACTGGCTCATTTACCGAAAGTTCAAAGCCTTGAGAAATCCAAAATTGAGTTAAGTACGGCCAAAGTGAAACTGGGTTTGCCTGAACTTCTAACCACCTTGCTATGCCTTGTTTTTTTATATTCATATCTAAGTACGATGGCAAAACTGGGGCATCAGACATATCAATAATATCTCCCTTTTCATTAATTGTTTTTGGAACTTTTAATGAATCTGAATAATTTGGATTATCCAATGACGGCGGAATTTCTAATGAAGCAATACTTTTGCTTTTCCCATAATTTTCAGAATCATCTCCTCCAAAAATTTCAATAATATCATCGCCAATTCCCGTGACATCATCGACAGTTATTGGCTTATCAGAGCAGCCAAAAAGCAAAAAATGAAAAGCTAAAATAATAAGTAATCTATATCTTTTTAACATACATTTAGACTCCTGCAAGCTTCATAGATTTTGAAAGCCTTTCATGGTATTTTTCTGAGAAAAATGTTAAAGGCAAACGAATACCCTTTTTAATTAAACCCATTTTATATAAAGCCCATTTTGCGGGGATGGGATTTGATTCTAAGAAAAGATCTTTGTGCAGTCCTTCAATTTTCTTATCATATTTTTCAGCTAATTTTCTATCACCATCTATGGCTGCTTTACACATAAGATGCATATACTTAGGTGCAATGTTTCCGGTAACAGTAATTACTCCTTTTCCTCCACTTAACAATGCTTCCATTGCTGTAAGATCATCCCCACTAAGTATATTTATTTTTTCACCACAAATATTTACTAATGTTTTTATTCTTTCAACATCTCCAATAGCTTCTTTTATAGCGACAATATTACTTATGTTTAAAAATCTTTCCACGGTTTCAGGAAGCATATCACAAGATGTTCTTCCTGGAACGTTATATGGTATTAATGGTATTGGTACTGATTCAGCAATTGTTTTAAAGTGAAGAAATAAACCTTCTTGTGTTGGCTTGTTATAATATGGCGTTACAGATAAACAGCCATCAACTCCAGCGTCAGCTGCAAATCTCGTAAGATCTATTGCTTCAGAAGTAGAGTTGGCGCCTGTACCAGCTATAACTGGAATTCTTTTAGCAACTTTTTTTACAACAAAACTAATAGTTTCACAGTGCTCTTTGTGATTAAGCGTAGCTGACTCTCCAGTTGTGCCTACTGGGACAAGTGCATCTGTCTGGTTTTCAATATGAAATTCTATTAATTTTTCAAAACTTTTAAAATCTATTGACCCATCATCATTCATGGGTGTCGCAACTGCAACCATGCTTCCTGTAAACATAATATTGTCCTAGTTTTTTTAAATTATTTATATAATATAATTCTAACTTATTTTTAAAAAACTTGTAGAGGCTTATTGTATGAAAATTGTAGAAATTGGTAAAAAAATTAGTAATTTTAAAGCAAAATCGACGAATGAAAATGAATTTAATTTAAAAGATTTTCAAGATGGATTGATCGTCTTATATTTTTATCCAAAAGATAATACGCCAGGTTGTACTCAAGAAGGAATAGATTTTTCCAATAATTATAGGAAATTTAAAAACCTAAATACTGAAATCATAGGAATATCAAAGGATGATATTAAATCTCATGAAAACTTCAAAAAAAAATATAAATATAAGTTTGATTTAATTTCTGATGAAGATGAGAAAATTTGCAAAATGTTTGATGTTATTAAAGAAAAGAATATGTATGGAAAAAAATATATGGGAATTGAGAGAAGTACGTTTATCATAGATAAAAAGGGGAAGCTTTTGAAGGAGTGGAGAAAAGTAAAAGTAAAAGGTCATGTTGAAGAGGTTTTGAAGTTTATTAAAGATCAAAATTAATTACTTCAATCAAAACTTTTTGCATAGTTTATTAGCTCATCCGTAACTTTTAATCTAAACTTATGTCTTTTCTTGACAAAGTAAAAGTTTCTAGTTAATTTTGGATTTAAAGGCACATAGGAAAGCCTTTTTAATTGTAATTCTTTTTCAATAGTTGTCTTTGAAAGAATTGAAACGCCTATGCCGGTTTCTACAGCCCCTTTAACCGATTCAGAGTTTCCAAGCTCCATGCATATGTTGATGTTGTTTTTCTCTATATTATGTTTTGTAAAATAATCAAAAATTACTGATTTTGTGCCTGAGCCCTCCTCTCTAGTTATAAATGGAAGATTTATAATATCGAGAGGTTTTACATATTCTCTCTTGGCTAATTCATGCTCAGGATGCATTATTAAGACAAGCTCATCAGCTCTAAAAATATCAACATCTAAATCCTGATTTGAAACAGGAGCTTCAACTATACCAAGATCTATCATTGAACTTTCAACTTTTGCTACAATTCCTTCAGTATTTGCTTCGCAAATTCTTATACTGAGTTCTGGATACTTTTCTCTAAAGCCCTTTAACAAAGATGGGAAAGTGTATTGTGCGATAGTAGTACTTCCTCCAATGGATAAAGTTCCTGAAGTATCTTCTGAAAGTGCTCGTAAAGAGTGTTCCATCTCGGAATTTAACTCAAAAATTTTCTCAGCATAAAAATATACTTTTTGCCCAGCGTCTGTTAAAACAATTTTATTATGCGTTCGATCGAATAATCTTGTATTAAAATGATCTTCAAGCTGTCTAACTTGAAATGTTACTGCAGGCTGAGTCATATGAAGAGTTTCAGCAGCTTTTGTAAAACTCAAAAGCCTTGCTACAGTATAAAATACTTGCAATCTCCTATCTGACATTTTCCCCTCTCTTTTTTGGAGATATTATCCCCTTATAATATTTAGTTATATCATATATTATATAATCTTTATAACTACAAATATCTCAAAAAAAAATGAAATATTCACGATCTGGTATAAGCACTACTAAAGATACCCCAAGCGATGCAGAAGTCATTAGCCATAAATTGATGATAAGATCAGGAATGATAAAAAAATTAGCGTCCGGACTGTATACTTGGATGCCATTGGGATTGAAAATTCTAAAAAGAATTGAAAACATTATCAGAGAGGAAATGAAGCGAGTTGGAGCATTAGAAATTCTTATGCCTGCTATTCAGCCCGCTGAACTTTGGAAAGAATCGGGAAGATGGGATAAATATGGTCCAGAATTACTAAGAATTTCTGATAGGCATGATAGAGATTTCTGTTTTGGCCCCACTCATGAAGAAATAATTACTGACATTGTTCGTAATGGAGTTAAAAGCTATAAACAATTGCCTATAATTTATTATCAAATTCAAACAAAATTTCGAGATGAAATAAGACCGAGATTTGGTGTAATGAGAGCAAGAGAATTTCTCATGAAAGACGCGTACTCATTTCATGAGAATGACACATGTTTAAATCAAACCTACGATATTATGTTTAATGCTTATAAAAAAATTTTTGAGAATATTGGGTTTGAATATAAAGTTGTCGTTGCAGATAATGGCCAAATTGGTGGAAGCGAATCTCATGAATTTCATGTGATCGCAGAAAACGGTGAAGATGAATTAATTTTCTCTGATGAATCTGACTATGCAATTAATGCAGAATTATTCTCAGAACCACCTAATGAGGGTGATGATTCACCAGATGGTTCAGGGAAAGTGCAAATAAAAAGAGGAATTGAGGTTGGGCATATTTTTAAGCTCGGCACAAGTTATTCAAAGTCAATGAATGCAATGATTTCAAATAAAAATAATGAAAACATTACAATGACAATGGGTTGTTATGGAATTGGAGTTTCTAGAATTGCTGCGGCTGCAATAGAACAATCTAACGATAAAAATGGAATAATTTGGCCTAAAAGTATCTCACCTTTTGATATTGTATTGATTCCTATTGGCTACTTAAAAAACGAAAAAATACGAGAGTATGCTAACAACATATATAAAGAACTTATCAAATTGAACTTTGACGTTTTGTTGGATGACAGAGATATAAGTCCTGGAATAATGTTTTCAGATAGTGATTTAATTGGAGTACCATACAAGATAATTATAGGTAATCAATATCTTGAAAATGGTTCTTTGGAGTTAAAAGAGAGAATTTCGTCAAAAACCTTTACAATTCATGAAAAATCAGACACTGTACAAGTCTCAAAAGATACTATTAATACGATAAAAGAAACATTACTAGAGAAAAATCAATAAGGTATATAAATAACATACTCTACTAATATCATTATATAATCAAATACTTAAATATTCATATAACACTTGACCAACCCTATATTTCTAGTAAATTAGAAAGTTCCCTACTAGTCTAATGGCTGGTTGGGACTCAGGTAAAATCAGGAGGATCAGATAAATTTCTGCGTTTTGAAATAGGCCTGAGTTTTAGTAAGTAGGATGAAAACAATAATAAAAATTGTTCATTCTGCAGTTAACTGCAACATGAACCTCTTAAGGAGGAGTACAAATGAAAATAAAAGCAATAATTACTAGTATAGCGCTTTTAGCTTCAATGTCTTTCACAGCACCTGTAGTTCAGGCTGCTGATGATACACTTTATGTTCCAATCCCAAGTTACCGTGTAGGCCCTTATGCTGTTGGTGGTACAGGTTACTTTGGTGGAATCTTAGACTACTACAATCTATTAAACATGCGTGATGGTGGTGTTAATGGAATGAAGTTAGTTTGGTCAGAGTGTGAAACAGAATATTCTGTAGAACGTGGCGTTGAATGCTATAAACGTTTAAAAGACAAAGAAGGTGGAGCTGTTTTCTTTGACCCATTAAGTGTGGGTATCTCTACTGCTTTGATTGAAACAGGTCGTAAAGACAAAATGCCAATCATTGCCGTAAACCATGGAAAAACAGCTGGACAACGTGGTGACGTTTTCCCTTACTACTTTATGCCTGGTATTAACACATATGATGAGCACTCAATTATGATGCACTTCATTGGTGATGTACTTGAAGGAGATAGAGCTAAGTTGAAAGGTAAAAAAATCGCTATGTTATTCCACGGTTCACCATATGGTCGTGAAGCTATTATGTTTATGGACATGATGTGTAAAAAGCATGGTTGTGAACATACAGCTATCGAAGTTCCACATCCTGGTAACGAACAACAATCACAATGGTTAAAAATTCGTAAGATGAAACCTGATTATGTTCTATTAAGAGGATGGGGGGTAATGAACCCTGTAGCTATGCAAACAGCTGTAAGAACTGGTTTCTCAGTTGGAAACTTAATCGGAAACATCTGGAGTAACTCAGATGGTGACGTTATTCCTGCTGGTGACGCTGCTGACGGATATTACGCTATTACAACTCATCCAGCTGGAAGAGTTGCTAAAGTTATCGATGATATCGTTGACACAGTTTACAAAGCTGGTAAAGGTGACCTAGCTGATAAAAGCCGTATTGGTTCTGTATACTGGAACCTAGGTGTATTAGCTGGAGTATTCCATACTGAAGCTTTAAAAACAGCTCAAGAACGTTTTGGACCAAAAGTCAACAGTGCGCAAGTACGTTGGGGTTTTGAGAACTTACGTTTAAACAAGTCAGATCTAGATGCACTTGGTGCAACTGGGCTTGTTCCTGAAATCAACATCACATGTCTAGACCACGTGGGTGGACATCTTGCTAAATTCCAACAATGGTCTAGCGGGAAACGTCAATGGTCTGTAGCTAGTGACTGGATTGAAGGTGACGTAGCATTATCACAAGCTATTATTGACGAAGGTGCTGAAAAGTACGCTGCGGATAATGGTATTAAGAAACGTGATTGTAACAACGAAGATGACAGAGATAACTTCGACTTATAATCTTTAAAGTTTTTTAGATTAAAGGCGGTATGTATTTACCGCCTTTTTTTTTACTCTATCCAGCAAAAGGTACCAAACCTTCCCTTATCTAAGCCTCTTCTATATGAATAAAATAAATCACTGTTTTCAAAAGTACATAGTCCAGCTAAAGATATATTTGAAATATTACAATCATTTAATTGCAATTTTGCTATTCCAATAATATCCATACAGTATTTATCATTTTTTTTTAAAAAATATTTTGAAAATCTTTTGTCTATATTGATAAAAGTATTCTTAACGTCCTGTCCGACTATATAATTATTTTTTGAAATACATGGACCAATCCAAGCACCATATGTAAATCCAAAATCACCTAATATCTTAAATGCATTCTTAATAATATTATATTCAATACCTTTTCTTCCGGCATGCAATATACATATTATACTACTACAAGTACTGTAAATAACTATTGGTATGCAGTCAGCAGTTTTTATTGCGATAACTTTATTTTTCTCTCTTGTTATTATTCCATCAGCTACATAAGAATAGTTTTTTATATCTACATTTGATATTTTATTTCCATGAACCTGTTTTACAAAATAAGGATAAGCTGGTAGGAAATTTTTACATAAATATTGTAAATTTTCTTTCACACCTGCGGGCTGCTCTTGATCATAGGAAAGATTAAAGTTATCTTTATTGCCAAATTTTTTCGTGGTTGTTAGTATCCTTATGGTTTTAGATATTTTAAAAACGTTATTAAATTTACTCACTTTGAATTATTTCCTTTTCTAAACTTAGTAGATCTTTTGGTAGTTCTGATTCTAAAGTAATATATTCTCCTGTGATTGGATGATTAAATTTTATCTTCTGAGCATGTAAAGCCTGCCTAGGAAAATTTTTTATAATAGAATCTTGGTCGCCTATTTTGTTTGAGTTAATTCCATAAGTTTGGTCACCAACTAAAGGATACCCTAAGTATGACATATGGACTCTTATTTGGTGCGTTCTTCCGGTAATCAAATTAATTTTTAGTTTTGTGTATGAGCTAAAATTTTTTATAACTTCATATTCTGTTATTGCTTCTTTCCCATCAATACTTACAGACATTTTTTTTCTATTCGTTCTATGTCTTGATATTGGTTTTGATATGGTATCATTTTTCATTACTCGGCCGTGAACAAAGGCAATATACTGCTTAAAGATTTTTCTTTCTTGTAAAATTTTTGTTAAAAAAGTGAAACTTTTAAGGTTTTTTGCAATTATTAGTAACCCTGATGTATCTTTATCAAGCCTATGAATTAAGCCTGATCTTGGTAAATTAACTAACTCAGGATATTTAAACACAAGTCCATTTGCTATTGTTCCGTTCTTAACACTCTCTGCTGGGTGTACAACAATTCCGCTATTTTTGTTTATGACTAAAATATCATTGTCTTCATAATTTACATTTATTTCAATATTCTCAGGAATTATAATGCCTGGGTTTATATTTTCTTCGGGAAATATAGTTACCTTATCATTAGTATTAAGAATCTCTTTAGCCTTCGTAATTTTACCATTAAGTAAAATTTTCTCTTTCTTAATCCATTTCTGTATAAGGCTTCTTGAATATTGATCATACTCATTTGAAATGGCCAAGTCTAGCCGAAGACCTTTACTTTCTTCAGATATTATATATTCTATAAAGTTATTATTTTTACTATTTTTTTTCATGAACAAATATTATATTTCAAAAATGTAACCATAGAAAGAATATGACAAAATTATACTTATATGTACTTTTTATAGTTTTCCTAACTAGTTGCACAAGCTTTCAAGCTAAAGAAGAAGGCACAAAGATCGACAGTAGAGGGAATATAATTGATACAAGCGGCGAACCTCAAACTGCAAAAGCTATTTATGCTAGAGCAAAGAGTGCGCTTAGAAGAGAGCAATATGATGAGGCTGCAGAAGAGTATAGAAAAATTGAAGCAAATTATCCTTTTTCGGAGTATGCGGAACAAAGTCATATTGAACTTGCTTTCTCGGTCTACAAACTGTCACGTTGGGATGAAGCGGTATCTATAATTGATAGATTTATATCAATGAATAATACTAGCCAACTTTTACCATATGCATATTATCTTAGAGGGCTGACAAATTTTAATAGAGGAAAAACATTTTTTAATTTCGCACTTCCACATGTTCAG
>CEPT01153409.1_pt1 | contig 10279 bp, 11 predicted proteins | sample 356221 | NCBI WGS metagenome assembly CEPT01 (sample SAMEA2620081, study PRJEB7988) | marine metagenome | isolation source: saline water (ENVO:00002010), including | reverse complement strand
CAAAAATATATGGATGACTGTGACTGCAGACAATACTTTCCACAAAGGACATCACTTGAACAGTTTAGAATCAAGAGATACAAACCAGATACAGATGATCAATTCAAATGGCACGTTGATGTGGGTGACCACGAGTCTGCTAAGAGAATGCTCGTACTGTTCTGGTATCTAAATGATGTGGAAGAGGGTGGAGAAACTGAATTCAAACATATGAAAGTTACTCCTAAGTGTGGTAGACTATTGGTGTTCCCTCCCACGTGGACTTACCCTCACGCAGGATTACCTGCAATCTCTAACGCAAAATACATCGCGGGAACTTACATTCATTATGTCTAATTCTGTAGAAGATCTAGTTGTTGCATCTTTGCTGCATAATACAGACTTCACTAGGAAAACTCTTCCTCATATCAAAACAGATTACTTTGAAAACTATAATAATAAGGTAATCTTTGAGGAACTCTCTTCATATTTTACTCAGTATGATAATCTTCCTACAAAGGAAGCATTGCGTATTGAGATTGAGTCACGTAGTGATCTAAATGAAACTACATTCACTGAAGTAAAACAAACACTCGATCTTGCTACTGAAGAACCACACGAAATTGACTGGTTGGTACACACCTCAGAGAAGTGGTGTCGTGATCGTGCTATCTACAATGCACTCCTAGAGTCTATCCAGATTGCTGACGGTAATTCTGAGACAATGGGACGTGATGCTATCCCTTCTATTCTCTCAAATGCTTTATCCGTTAGTTTTGATAATTCTGTTGGGCACGACTACCTTGATGATGCTGATCAACGGTATCAGTTCTACCATAGGGTAGAAGAAAAGATTCCTTTTGATATTGAATTACTCAATAAAGTTACCAAGGGTGGTCTATCTAAGAAGACATTGAACGTAGCACTTGCAGGTACAGGTGTTGGTAAGAGTTTGTTTATGTGTCACTGTGCTGCTGCTAATCTTGCTGCAGGATATAACGTGCTATACATCACGTTGGAGATGGCAGAAGAAAAGATTGCTGAGCGTATTGATGCTAACTTGATGAACATTCCAGTTCAGAAACTAGAGACACTACCTAAACCAATGTTCGATTCTAAGATCGAAAAGGTTCAAAACAAAACACAGGGTCGTCTCTTGATCAAGGAATATCCTACTGCATCAGCACACGTAGGACACTTCAAGGCATTGTTGCAAGAACTTTCTATCAAGAAAGCATTTGTACCAGACATCATTTATGTTGACTACCTTAACATTTGCAGTTCGTCACGATACAAAGGTGCTATAGTTAACTCATACACATTTGTTAAATCCATTGCTGAAGAACTACGTGGACTTGCAGGTGAACATAATGTCCCTATCGTATCCGCTACTCAAACTACTCGTAGTGGTTATGGCAATTCTGATGTTGACCTGACAGATACTTCGGAGTCATTTGGACTCCCTGCTACTGCAGACTTTATGGTTGCTCTAATCTCTACTGAGGAGATGGAAGAGTTGAATCAAATTATGGTGAAGCAACTCAAGAATAGATACAATGATCCCACAGTAAACAAACGATTTGTTGTGGGTATTGACAGAGCGAAGATGCGTCTGTATGATTGTGAAGAACAAAAGAAGATCGTGGACTCTGGACAAGAAGAAACGATTGATGCATCTGACATCCTAACCTTCTCTAAACAAAACTTTAACGATTTCAAAATTTAATTATGACTGAGGACAAAGCAGAGTTTCGGGAATCTGTGAACACAGAACCCGAATCTATGGACAACCCTGCTGATCGTATCCCTAAAGAATTTAAGGGACCACAGGGATTCAAAGGCAAAGAAGTTTACGAAAAGCGTAACAAGAATTCTAAGAAGAAAGAACCATTCACAGTCGATCTTGCTAACTATCTGAAGTTTGTAAATCAAACTACTAGTAAAGAGTCAAAAGATTTTGACACACTGATGGAACGCTACGAAACTCTCAAGGGAGAGGGATGTGACATCGAACGTCTTGACACTGCTGCCTCTGGTCTTGTTGCTGAGGGTGGTGAGTTTATGGAGATTGTCAAGAAACTTAAGTTCCAAGGCAAACCCTGGAATGATGACAACAAAGAGCATCTCATCATTGAACTTGGTGATGTTATGTGGTATGTCGCCCAAGCGTGTATGGCACTTGGTGTAGGAATCGATGAAGTTATCTTCCGTAACACAGTTAAACTGACCACACGTTATCCTGAGGGTGAGTTTACTGTTGTCAGGTCTGAAAAACGTAAGAAGGGGGACAGATAATGGGTACAGAAATGCTTGCAGCAAAGACAACACTTGCTATGCTCGGTGGAGCAGTCAGTGCTTGGAACTCTATGTCATATGGAGAGGGATTTCTTTTCTCTCTATGGATTCTTGGGATGTATTATCTCAAACTAAAAATGGATAAGAGATTCGGGGTTGACAAAAGAAAGTAAGTCGGTTATATTATAGGAGTCGGACCGATCAACCGACACGGGAGTGACTGAATAACCCTGTTGGAATTAGGCGGGGTAATGTAAACGGTCAGGGGTGGTGCCCGCTCTTCGGAGAAGTCCTTACCAGGGCGACTGTTGTTGTTATGTACTAATTTTCGCACTAGCGATTCCCATAACTTGTAGGTATAATGTATTCCTACCTCCCACCACACCATTACATAATCAGGTTTATGAATATCTTCGTTACTGATCCTGATCCAATAGCATCTGCCAGAGTTCTACCTGACAAGCACATTGTCAAAATGCCACTTGAAACCTGTCAGATGCTTTCTATTGTTGCATCAGAAAAGTGGGGTCACGGTTTCGGTGACCTACCAAAACTTGACGGTACTCCTTACAAAACAGACAAGGGTGCCTTTCGTAATCATCCCTGTACAGTATGGGCAAACAGTTTTGTGCTCAACTGGCGATGGTTAATCACTCACGGTCTTGCACTGTGCAACGAATACACATTACGCTATGGCAAAATCCACTCTTGTCAATCCACCATTGAACACGCTAGTAAAATCTTTCCTACAGGTGATCCTACGGGTCGTAGTGGGAAACATCCTACTCCATTCGTCAGAGCAATGTTCGACGAGTTCAAACACGACCAGTCGATAGACACATTCACAGCATATAAAAGGTATATCGCTTCAAAACCTTGGGTCAAAGATAACTATCTCCGTCTGCCAGAACGTAAACCAGATTGGGTTTCATAAATACTTAAAAAGTATAGCGCAATGGCAAACAAGGGATTGCAATTTGAACACGCTGTGATGTACTCGGCAACGAGTCGTATTATTAATAAGAGTTCGCAGAATCAGAAAGATTTTGAGGATGCCTCAGGACGTATTAGTGGCATCCCAAATGACATAAGATCTGCTGCGGATAGAATTGTTGAGTCTATGGCACCTACTGGTAATAATATAGAAGCAAGACAGAAATATTATCAATCATTCCAAAAGATGTCTGGTGGTGGAGAAGAACCAAAGACAGACATTATGTTTAAGTCAGGTGGTAAGACATACAAATGCTCTATGAAATGGGGCAAGTCATATCAGTTGACATCTGCAGGCATTGATAAGTCTGTAGCAGTATTCCAAAAAGTATTATCAAAGACTGCTAAGCAATGTGGCGGTGGATCTACTAACGCACAGACACTTGGTTACTTGCAGTTGATTCTTGAGCAGATTGGTAATAAATGTGAGAACGCAAAGGGAACTGTTGATCAACCAACAGCAAAAAGAATCCTTTCAGATATTAAAAAGTCAGGTGGATTGAATGAACAGTTGCAAGAAGTGCTAGGTTCAAAATCAAAACCTGATGGTGCTGCTGCATATGATTGCTTCAAGTATAATCTTACACACGAGTGTATGACAGGTGCTATGTTATTCAACAATGATGACAGGGCAGCGTCTCATATCCTCACTGAGGATGGTGTGAAAGAAATTGATGAGAAAGTGGTCAGAGGTGTGATGAAACAGGCAGGTGTCAGGATGGCACTGAAGGGCAGGGGTAAGGACAAAGTTACAGGTGTCCGTCAAAATGCCATTGTGATCCGATACGAGGTATAATAAAGGTATGGCAAAGCAAAATACCCACCTCGAACACCTTGAAGATGACATCCTAAACCAAGGTTCGAACGGAGGACGAAACGCTATCGCATTCCTTAGGGAACTTGGCAAGATGCTCACCGAACCTGTATCAGGTGTCGGTGTTACTACCAAATGGGACGGTGCTCCTGCTGTTATTTGTGGCAAGCACCCTACAACTGGTAGGTTTTTTGTTGGTACGAAGGGTGTCTTTGCTAAGATGCCAAAAATTTGTATGAATGATGAGGATGTAGATAGATTCTACAGTGGAGAACTGGCAAACAAACTAAAGATGTGCTTGCGTCTCCTTCCTCAGGTACCTATGAAAGGTGTACTGCAGGGTGATTTGTTGTTCACCAAAGGTGATGTGTCAACAAGGAAGATGAATGGTCAGAAGTGTCATACTTTTATGCCAAACACCATCACATATGCTGTACCTGTCAACACACCGATGGGTAAGAAGGTAGCGACAAGTCAACTTGGTATTGTATTTCACACCACATATACTGGTGGTCCTACACTCAGGGATATGAAACCTGGGTTTGGTGTTGATGCAAAAAGAATGCAAGCATCACCCAACGTTGCAGTGTTTAGTTCAGAGTTTACAGATGCCACAGATGCATCTAGGTTCAATGCTGCAGAGAGAGGTAAGTATGATCTGCTAGTCAACCGTGCTGAAGGTTCTCTCAAGCAAGCATCTAGATTCTTGGACATCCTACAGGATCAAGGAGAGGGTAAGTTTATGCTCTCTGCTATGTTCAAAGTTTATTTCAACTCATTCATTCGTACTGGTAAACCTATTGTCAATGCACAGAAAGTTGCAACAGGATTCGCTGCATTCTATTCAGCAGCACTAGACAAAGAGATTCAGTCTAAGAAACAAGAAGCAACTAAGAAAAAATATCAGACCATCAAAGCAAACGGTCTGAAGTTTCTAAAGTCAAACGGACGTGCTGTGTATATGACTGTCGCATCCTATATGAATTTGATCGCTGCTAAGACTGTAGTTGTCAAACAACTAGGAAAAGTCCAAGACATCGGTACATATATTAAGACACCCAATGGTTACAGAGTCACTGCACCAGAGGGTTTTGTAGCGATCAAGTCAGGTTCTGCCCTCAAACTTGTCGATCGTTTGGAGTTCTCTAGAGCGAACTTCACAGTAGAAAAAAATTGGGGGTGATAAATAGATATGGAAAACACCAGTATATCAATGAAGTTCAGTCAGTTTATAACTGAAGCACGCACCGCTGCAGGTGAGGTTGCTGCTAAGAGAGGTCTCCAACACGCAGGTCACGGTTACTATGCCGATAGGCAGGGTAACATCGTTGCTAAGTCTGAGGGAGGCAATCGTCTGGTGCCTGTCGATGCTAAAGAGGCAGAACAAGCAAAGATAAACTCCGATCAAGGAGCAGCAGAAGACGAGCATATCAATAGTGGTGAAGGTCTGGGTACTATTGCTCTAACCTTTGGACGTTTTAATCCTCCTACTGTTGGTCACGAGAAACTACTGAACACTGTATCTGAACAGGGTGCTGACAACTATAGAATCTATCCATCACGTACTGTGGATCCTAAAAAGAACCCACTAGAACCTGATGTTAAGATTGATTTTATGACAAGGATGTTCCCTAATCACGCTGACGCTATCGTCAACGATGGTGATATGTCTAACATCTTCAATGTACTTTCCAACCTCAATCAGGAAGGTTACTCAGGTGTGACAATGGTTGTTGGTTCTGACAGAGTATCAGAATTCAAATCATTGCTTGAGAAATATAATGGTCAGGCATATGACTTTGAAGAACTCAATGTGATCAGTGCAGGAGAAAGAGATCCTGATGCTGAAGGTGTAGAAGGTATGAGTGCATCCAAGTTGCGAGCAATGGCAGCAGCGGGTGACTTAGAAGGTTTTACCCAAGGTGTCCCTGGTGGGGATGTCAAACTTGCTGAACAATTAATGATGGAAGTTCGTGCAGGTATGGGTATCGTTGAACAGGAACAGGAAGAGGTTGCTGAACTTTGGGACATCGCTCCTAAACTTGACGCAGAGAATCTTCGTGAAGCGTTCTTCGAAGATAAAGTATTCCCTATGGGTTGTATTGTCGAACACCTAGACACAGGTATTAGAGGTACAGTCATTAGGAGAGGAACTAATTATGTAATCTTTGAAACACCAGAGCATTTCAAATTCAATGTCTGGTTAACTTCTATTATGGAAGTAAAAGAACTGCATAAGTCAGCAGACGATGGCAGTGGAAATACCTGGAAGGTCGGCACTGATACATATAGACACGCAGTCCAAGCGATGACACCTGGACAGTTGGTCAAAAAGTTCAGTGACTTCAGAAAAACAGGGTCAACTAAATAGTATTACGCAAATTTTCGACAGATGGATTTAGAAACTACTTCGAAACTTCTGAAGTATTCACCTTCGGACGTACAATCAGTTACCTACGTTATTGAATACGCAGAGCATAACTTCACTGGTGAAGCACGCTATGCTTATCTAGAGGAGCGTCTTGTCACTCCAACGGAGAAGGCAATCGCTGAAGTTATTATCGAAGGTAAGAAAGGTTTATGGGATAATATTCACGCTAAGAGAAAGCGTGGAGAGAAACCTGCTAAACCTGGGGATAAAGATTATCCTAAGACACTCAACGTTGAGCATCACGAGAAGGATGAGAACGGTAAAGTTATTGAGCACGATGTCGAAGATGATGTCACCGAAGGTAGTGCCTATGGTATCTACAAAGGTGATGGTGTAGATAAGATTAGAGCACCTCGTAAACAGAAAGGTGCGATGGCATATGATGGTCCTAACAAGGCAGCATCTGAAGCACGCGATAGAATCCTTGCCAAGACAAAGGCAAAGCGTGCAAAGATCAAGGAGGAAACTTCTAATGCAGCAACACTGAACAACAAACCAAGTGCTGCATCTCCTAAGATTGATACACCTAAGGAAAAGCAGTCAACCGTTGATCCTCAATGCGAGAATCAAAGATCAATCAAAGCAAAAGGTTCGACTCCTAAGACTCAGGTTGAAGAAGGACTTAAACAGGCACGTAAGAACGTCGGCGCTAGTAAGTGTTGGGACGGTTACGTTGCTAAAGGTACCAAGAAAAAGAACGGTAAGGACGTTCCTAACTGTGTACCCGCTAACGAGGAATGGGTATGGGATGTTGTAGACGAACTCGGTGAAGAGTTTGACATCCTTACAGATCAGGATCTACAAGATGTTGTTGTAGAGGCACTGTTAGATTTCGAGACAGAAGAGTATCTAACTGAAGCACTTGACATCTTGGATGGATTCGAACTACTTGTTGAATCAGATAAGTATTACGACTCTGCAGTCAAATCATCTAAGGATGCTGCCGCACGTATTAACAGAGGCAAAAGAGCAGAGCGTTTGAAAGGCGCTGCATCTAAGGCAGGTTCTATCGTCAAGAAAGGACTTGGAATGGCAGGACGTGCTGCTAAAGCAGGTGCCAAAGCAGGTGCTAAAGGTGCAGTTCGTGGTGCAGGTTATGCATCAGGTCTTGCACAACGTGCAGCATCTTCTGCTAAGAGAGAATTCTCTCAAGGCAGAGAGGCCCTACTTGGTGGTTCATCAGGTGGTTCATCAGGTGGTGGATCTTCTTCCTCAAACAATAGACCAGTACAAACCTCAGGTAAAATCGATCGCAGACCACAACCTCAGTCTGGTGGCGGTTCTGCTCCTAAAAAGAAAGCAGGTCCAGGTCTTCTCAGTCGTGCTGCAGGTGCAGTCGGCAGAGGACTTAGAAAGGCAGTCGGAGCAGGTGCTAAGGCAGCAGGTAAAGTGGCAGTCGGTGGAGCAAAACTTGCAGGTAAGGCAGCAGTTGGTACTGCAAAGGTCGCAGGTAAGACTGCGGTCGGTGCCGCTAAACTTGGTGGTAAGGCAGTAGCAGGTACCGCTAAAGTTGCAGGTAAAACTGCAGTTGGTGGTGCTAAACTTGCAGGCAAAGCGGTTGGTAAAACTGCACAGGCAGCAGGTTCTGTCGCTAAGGCAGGTGGTAAGGCAGCAGTAGGTACTGCTAAGGTAGCAGGTAAGGCAGTTGGTAAAACTGCTAGTGCTGCAGGTAGTGCTGTCAAGAAGACAGGTGCTGCTGTTGGTGGTGCTGTTAAGAAGACTGGTCAAGCAGCGGGTAATCTTGGTAAAAAAGTTATTGGTAAAACCTCAAGAGCAATCTCTAAAGGGTCTGATAAATTAGCAAGAAAACTCGGAGAAGAACAAATGCACGAATCAAGAGTAGACAAGGTAAGACGCCTTGCACTAGCACAAGAAACTTTCGAACACGACATCGCACAGGCACGCAATCCTGATGCTGATTCTTGGAGAGAGCGTCTTGCATACAGCAAGTACATTGCTGAACAACCAACCCCAGAGCAGTTGAAAAAGCGTGAAGTTCTAAAACAAACTAAGGACCTCACCAACAAAGGAAAGCACAAGGAAGCATCTGAATTATTCAAGAAGAACTTCCCGAACTTTGGTAAATAGTATGGGCAAAAAAACAAAAATTATTATCAACCCTAAGAAGGAAGATCTAATGAAGGAATCCATCCGCGCACTTCTTCAGGCAGAACTCGCTGACCTGAAAGAAGCATCTAAAAAGAAACTTGACGCTGTAGGTAAAGAAGACAAGGACATCGACAATGACGGTGACCACGATAAGTCTGACAAGTACCTGATCAATCGCAGAAAAACTGTTGCGAAAGCGATGGGAAAGAAAACCCATCTATGTGCTAAGTATGTTGAGCACGCTGAGTATGGTTTGTGCTATACAATTCCTGAGGCACATACCTTGGTAGAGATGGCAGAACCTGATGAGTTCGGTCACACTCACGAGGTTACTCACTACGACATCGTAGATGAGGCAGAACAAATGTACAGTCAAGTTCCTGCTAGTGAACTCGATATGGTTATTGTTGAATCGCACAAGCACTAATGAAATCTTTCGGAGAATACCTCAACGAATTGAATCGGTACGAAAAAGAAACTGGTAAGTCCACTGGCAAAGTTACTGGTCGTACTGGTCTCAATACTCCTGCCGCAGGCACACCTACTAAAAAGGGTGGTGCAGGTAAGGACTCTGCTGTTGCTAACGTCAAGCGGATGGTACGCAGTATGCAGGGTGGCAAAGAGGTAGGTCAGATCAAGAAGCAGAAAGGTGCTAAGTCTACTGCAGGTACTAACAAGTACGGAAATATGGCATCGCATCGTGCAAAGGTCAAGGCACAGACCGAAAAGGATATGAAGAAACGTGGTTTCAAGACCACTAAAGACTATACAAATACTATGGCACGTTACGGTGGCAAAGATAACTACGACAAAGGACGTGGTTTAGGATCATAATGGTGCCTATATAGAGTAGGTTTCTCTCTATTAATTATGGTAAAATTCCTTCTTCCATTTGCAATCAAAGTTATCGACGCAGCAGTCGATAAGATTCCAGATAATCTAGATGACGTAATCAAGAAATTGCTCATCTCTCTAGCAAAAAAAGCAGTCTCAAGAACTGATAATACCGTTGACGATCAACTGGTCGCAGCACTTGAGAAGGCACTATTCCCTGTAGAGGGTTAGTCTCACAGACACTGGGGACCTTCGGGTCCCTTTCGTGTTTGTATAAATAAAATATAGGAAACATTCGGAGTAAATCAAGATGGCCATTCTGGGCAAAATCGACGCAGCAACGTTCTCCAATAATGTCGCGGTCACTAATGGTGACGCAACTGTTACTAAGAATGCCGCCGACACCGTTGTTGTCGGAGATGTTCTAGAATTGGGTAATGTCGCTTACATCGTCAAGCAAGTTAACAGCACAACTTCAATCGAGTTGCACAAGAACTATGCAGGCAGCACAAACTCAGGTTTGTCTGGTGCTGTAAGGAGAACTCCTCCTAAGGCAGTTGCTGAGTATGTAGTTAAAGGTGGCGACAGTATTTCAGACTATCAACTTATCTTCGTTGATACTACTGAAGATGGTATTGCATCCAACAAGTCCCGTGGTATTGACGGACCTGGATGGTGGTTGTACAGAACATACAACACAGCAGGTGGAACTACACGTCACAAGGCAGAAAAACTTGCAGCACTTAGAGTTGCAGCAGGTACATCTGGTGACGATGCTGATGATACAGTGGCAGCAGACGTGCTTGAGACCATTACTATTGGTA
>CEPT01014868.1_pt1 | contig 10292 bp, 12 predicted proteins | sample 356221 | NCBI WGS metagenome assembly CEPT01 (sample SAMEA2620081, study PRJEB7988) | marine metagenome | isolation source: saline water (ENVO:00002010), including | reverse complement strand
GACCATGGCGGAGTTATATTTATTGATTTAAGAGATCACACAGGGCTGGTACAAGTAGTTTTCAATCCAGAAGAAAAAGAAATATTTGAAGCAGCACAGGTTATACGTTCTGAGTATGTGCTTGACATACGTGGAATTGTAAAAAAAAGGCTAGACGGAACAGACAACCCTGAAATGTCTACCGGTAAGATAGAAATAATTGCTAAAGAGTTAACTATCCTTAATACATCCAAGACAACACCCTTTAAAGTAAATGATGACAGTACGAATGAAGACTTAAGGTTACAATATAGATATGTCGACTTGAGAAGTACATATATGCAAGATAATTTAAGATTTAGATCAAAACTTTTCAGTGTGATCAGAAATCATTTAACCGATTTAGAGTTCAATGAAATTGAAACGCCAATACTTACAAAACCAACACCTGAAGGAGCAAGAGATTATATTGTTCCAAGTAGAGTTCATAAAGGTAGTTTTTTTGCATTACCACAATCACCCCAATTATTTAAACAAATGTTAATGATGTCTGGTCTAGATAAATACTATCAAATAGCAAAATGTTTTCGTGATGAGGACTTAAGAGCAGACCGTCAGCCTGAATTTACACAGCTTGACATAGAATGTTCGTTTTATAATGAAGAGGATATAATGCGCTTATCTGAGTCACTGATGAAAAAGATATTTACTGAGTTAATTGATAAAGATATTAACTTAAACTTTCCTAAAATTACTTACAAGGAATCGATTGAAAAGTATGGCAGCGATAAACCTGATCTAAGGAATCCGCTTCATTTAGTTGATATATCAACTTATCTAGTTAATACAGAGTTCAAAGTTTTCAAAGATTGTGTAAACAAACCTGACAAGCGTATTGCTGCACTTAATATTCCAGGTGGTTCAAAATTGACTAGAAAGAATATTGATGACTATACCAACACTGTAAAGACATTTGGAGCCAAAGGCTTAGCTTATTTCAAAATTGAGGATTTAAGTAACAGTGATACAGGAATAAGTTCTCCAATCAAGAAGTTTTTAAGTCCTGATGAGATTAATGCAATCATCAAATCTGTTCAACCTTCAAATGGTGACTTGATATTTTTCTCAGCAGATACAGTGGATGTTGTAAATAATTCAATGTCAACTTTGATCTCAAAGATTGGTGCTGATTTAGAATTAATAAAAAGCGGTTTTGAGTTCGCATGGATAATAGATTATCCTATGTTTGAGTATGAAAAAGGAACTAAGAATTTAACCTCTCTTCATCATCCATTTACGTCTCCAGTTTCAAATACTGAAGATTTCACTGATCAAACGCTTTCGCGAGCATACGATCTAACACTCAATGGAAATGAAATTGGAGGTGGTTCTGTACGTATTCATGAAAAATTTGCACAACTAAAAGTTTTTCAGGCACTTAAGCTTACTGATAGTGAAATAGATAGTAAATTCGGATTTTTTTTAAAGTCTTTGGAATATGGATGTCCACCCCATGCCGGTATAGCTTTTGGCCTAGACAGAATAGTTATGTTACTGAGAAACTTAAGCTCGATTAGAGATACGATTGCATTTCCAAAGACACAATCTTCATCTTGCCTTCTTACAGAAGCTCCGACTGAAATTGATCTTGATCAACTGAAAGAACTTGCTATAAAAACTAATAAGCCAAAGACATGATAGAAAGTAGCTATAAAAAAAGATTAGACCAAGTCAAAACATTTCTTGATATCAATAATGCAAAGCTAATATCTCACTATTATGTAGACTCTGAAATTCAAAGACTTACCGAAGATACAGGGGGTTGCGTCGCTGATTCGCTTCAAATGGCTAAGTTTGGTACACAGCAAAAAGAAAAAAATCTAATTATAGCAGGTGTCAGGTTTATGGGTGAGACTGCAAAAATACTGAATCCAGAAAAAAATATATATGTTTTAGACAAAGATGCTACTTGTTCTTTAGATGATAGTTGCGATGTAGATTCTTTTAAACAGTTTTGCGATAAATATCCTGATCGAGAAATTGTAGTGTACGCAAATACTAGTGCTGAGGTAAAAGCTATTTCTGATTGGGTAGTTACATCAAGTATAGCTATTCCACTTGTTGAAAACTTAGCTAGTCGCGGAAAGAAAATTATTTGGGCTCCAGACAAATACCTGGGATCTTATATTCAGGATCAAACAGGTGTCGATATGATTATGTGGGATGGTGCATGTATCGTACATGAAGAATACAAAACTATAGAACTTAAAAAACTCATCCAAGAGCTAGGAGATTGTGAAGTTCTAGTTCATCCTGAGTCTCCGAGAAGTATTATTCAGCTTGCTGATGTTGTTGGATCAACAACTAAACTAATCAATGCATCAAAAATTAGTAAATCAAAAAATATCATAGTCGCTACTGAAAAAGGAATATTTTATCAAATGAAAAAACTATCGCCTAATAAAAACTTCTTCGAAGCACCTACTGAAGGAGAGGGTGCGACATGCAAGAGCTGTGGGAGATGTCCATGGATGCACCTAAATACATTTGATAAACTTATGGGTGTAATCAATAAGAAAAATGAAATTAATCTTAATGAGAATACGATAGCATTTGCGAAAAAATCAATTAACAGAATGATTGAATTTGAAGATAAGTACTATCAAAAAAATAAGAGGGCATCATAATGGCAGGTCATAGTAAATGGGCTAATATTCAGCACAGAAAAAAAGCACAAGATAATAAGAGAGGAAAAGTTTTTACTAAAATAATTAGAGAAATTACTGTTGCTGTAAAACTAGCTGGTCCTGACATCAGTAGTAATTCAAGACTGAGACTTGCTATGACTAAAGCAAACAAGAATAGTGTACCCAAGGATACAATTGAAAGGGCTATAAAAAAAGGCTCAGGTCAGAATGATAGTTCATTTGAGGAAATAACATACGAAGGGTATGGCCCAAAAGGTATTGCTGTAATTATTGAATGTTTGACCGATAATAAAAATCGAACTGTTTCTGAAGTTCGACATGCTTTAACTAAATATAATGGAAGTCTTGGAACCAAAGGATCAGTCTCACACTTATTCAAGAAAGTTGGTATCCTCACAGTCATTGATACATCGGAAGATGATTTGATAGATCTAATTGATGATGTAGAGATTCTGGATTATGAGGAGAGTGGAACTGACTGCATTATCAATACCGAACCAACTAATTTATTTGAAGTAAAAACTTTCTTTGAATCTAAATCTATAAAAACAAAAGACGAGGAATTGATTCTTGAACCCATAACTATGTGTGATATTGGAGAGAGCGATATAGAGCAAATTGAGTTGTTTACTGATAATTTAGAAGATTTAGATGATGTTCAGAATATATATACTAACATAAATGTAGTATAAATAATCATGACAATTATATTGGGAATTGATCCAGGTACAAACGTCACGGGATATGGTATTGTCAAGCTTGAACAGTCAAAGCTTACCTATTTACACCACGAGATACTCAAAACTGGACTTAAAAATATGTATACCGTTAAGTTATCTTTGATTTATGATAATACAAAAAGACTTATAGAGCTGTATAAACCAGATGACATAGCACTAGAGTCTGTCTTCTTCAGTGTTAATGCAGGTACGGCTATAAAATTAGGTCAAGCTAGGGGTGCGGCTTTATCTGCGTGTAGTGGGGAAAATAGAAATGTTTATGAATATAGCCCAAGAAGAGTCAAAATGATTATTACTGGCAATGGAGCTGCAGATAAAACTGAGGTCCAGAAACATGTCAAGAAAAAACTAAGATTAAGAAGGAAGCTTGAAGAAGACGCCTCTGATGCATTAGGAGTAGCGATATGTCATGGAGTAACATTAAGTGATACTCCTGATGATATTAAACCTATTTAGAAATTAAGAATGGATACACTCACAATTAACGAAATCTTTTACTCTATTCAAGGAGAAACCTCTCGTTCAGGATTTCCGACAACTTTTGTAAGACTTACAGGATGTCCACTCAGATGTTCATACTGTGATACTGAATATGCATTTAAAAATGGTTCAAAAATGTCATTTGATGAGATAGGTTCCTTGATAAAAAAAAATAATTCTCTGTATGTTACTGTGACTGGAGGGGAGCCACTTGCACAAAAGAACGTAATTCCGTTCTTGAGATACTTATGTGACATGAACTACTCTGTATCAATCGAGACAAGTAATGCATATGACATTTCAAACATTGATTCACGGGTTTCAGTTATTTTGGATGTGAAAACTCCTGCCTCTCTAGAGTCAGATAAAAACCTGATTTCTAATTATAAAATTCTTAAACCAATGGATGAGATAAAGTTTGTCATTTGTAATTTAGATGACTTTAATTGGGCAAGAGCCTACATTTCAACTCATAACCTTGAATCTCTTTGTCCAATTCTATTTTCTCCATCATACGATGATATGCCTATATCCGAACTTGCAGACCTTATTCTTAAATATTCTATGAATGTGAGATTACAAGCTCAACTTCACAAAACTATTTGGGGACCAGTTAATGGGAAATAAAAAAGCTTTGATTCTGTTTTCTGGAGGGCTTGATTCTACAACTGTTCTACACCATGCTTTGTCCAATGGCTATGATTGTATAGCCCTTACTATTGATTATAATCAACGGCATTCATATGAAATCAAGTCTAGCCAAGAATATCTTAAACAAGAAAACATAGATGGTTTAATTTTCAAAATAGATTTATCACAAATAGGTGGTTCAGCACTTACAGACAATGACCTAAAAGTACCTATAGAAAATCAGCCTGGGATTCCCATCACATATGTTCCTGCAAGAAATACAATTTTTTTATCGATAGCATCAGCATATGCGGAAAAACTATCTATTCCAGAGATATTTATTGGGGTTAATCAGATTGATTATTCTGGCTATCCAGATTGTAGACCTGAGTTTGTAGATAGTATTCAGAATACTATTAATCTAGGTACTAAAGTTGGGGTAGATGGTAATTCAATTTTAATAAATACGCCACTGATAAATATGTCAAAAAGGGAAATTATCCGCTATGGAATTGAAATGGGTATTGATTACTCAAGAACTGTCTCATGTTATCAATTAGATAGCGAGGGAAGAGCATGTGGAAAATGTGATTCATGTAAATTTCGAAAGGAAGGTTTTAAATTAGCTGGTATAGATGATCCAACTAGATATAAAAATTGAAAATTTATTAAAAATATATAAACTGTGATTTTGTATATGGAAATAGCAACAACTATATTAATTTACACTTCTGCACTAGGGTTTATACTTGGGTATGTAGTTAATAAAACAAATTTCTGCACTATGGGCGCTGTATCTGATTTGGTGAACATAGGTGATTCTTCCCGATTAAAAGCGTGGTTTCTTGCTATCACAGTTGCAATATTAGGTGTCACTTTTCTAGAATATACAGGAGCATTGAATGCGAATGATTCAAGAATACCTTATCGTAACTCAGTCTTTTTTTGGCCTAGGTACATTATTGGTGGAGTTATGTTTGGTATTGGAATGACTTTAGCAAGTGGTTGCGGAAATAAGATTCTAATTAGAATAGGTGGTGGAAACATAAAATCAATTTTTGTTCTAATTACAGCAGGATTAATGGCTCTTCTTATGACTAGAACTGATTTCTATGGTTTACTATTTCACAGCTGGATGAGTCCTATAAGTCCAGATTTGGCTAAAGTTGGTATAAGTGACCAATCAATACAAACAATAATTGCTACATTGATTGGTATAGATAATAGTAACGTATTTATTTCCTTAATAGTCCCGTTGCTTATTTGTGCGATGCTTCTTAAATATATCTTTTCTTCAGAAAAAAAACTCAGTAACGATAATCTCCTTTCTGGTGTAGTTGTAGGTTTAGTAGTTACGTTTGCTTGGATGCTTACAGGAGGTAACCTTGGGCAATTATGGATAGAAAATAATGACTTTTTGGATACGCCTTATCCAGCTGTCGGTGTGCAGTCTTTTACTTTTATCAATCCCATGGGAGAGACACTTTTATACACAAGTAATGTATTTGATAATTTCTTCCTAACATTTGGTGTTGCGGCACTATTGTCAACAATTACTGGGTCATTTGTCTATTCAGTATTAAGTAACAACTTAAGAGTGGAGTGGTTTGCAAACAAACACGACTTTTTTAGACACTTGATTGGTGGGGTTTTAATTGGAATTGGTGGAGTTCTCTCTTTAGGTTGTACTATTGGGCAAGGTGTTTCAGGAGTTTCTACATTAGCTATTGGATCTGTAATCACATTATCTTCAATTATATTTGGTGCTTCACTAATGATGAAAATCGAGTATTATAAAGCAGTGTATGATGATAGTGGTTTCGTTGAGCTTCTTAAAAATTCACTTATAGATTTAAGGGTTCTTCCTGAAGCGCTGAGAACTCTTGAAAAGATCTGACATATTTGGGGCGTTAGCTCAGTTGGTAGAGCAGTGGCCTTTTAAGCCATTTGTCACAGGTTCGAATCCTGTACGCCCTAATGTCCTCATAAATATTCTTATTATTATATTTATTTTATTTTCTTACGCGGCAGTCGCTGACGATCAAAAAATTAAGATTATGAGTCAAAATGGTGTGTATATTAATGGAAACTTTTATACACAAGAGCATAGTGATAGTGTGTTTTTGATTATTCACGGAACTCGAGGATTTAAGAGTATGGAAGTCATAGATACCCTTGCAAAAAAAATTGCTCATGAGGGACATGATGTCTTAACAGTCAATCTTAGCTATAACATAGATGATAGAAGTGATAATTTTTTACCATGTGACATTATACATAAGCACAATGAACATGATTCAGTTAATGAAATTATAGTTTGGTACAAGTATCTCTTAAGTAAGAATAAGTATAAAAATATTTCTTTAGTTGGTCATTCAAGGGGTGCTTTAAATGTTGTCCAAGCATCTTTTTTATTAAACGATGAGAGGATTAGAATGTATTTACTTGCACCAATTATAGATACATATCTTGGTACAAGTAAGTATTATAAAGAGGAACATAATTTACCATATGATGAGGTAATTGTTAGAGATGACGACATTATCATTTCTGATGAATATCCGCCTATAAATTTTTTATTTTGTGAGAATGCGAATGTTTCTTTATCTACCTTCAAGTCATATTTAGACCTCTCGGGTACTAGAGCTAACTTCCCTTTTACGTTTAACATTGTTCAGTTGTTAGAAAGTAGTGAAAATCCTATTATGATTTTCTCTGGAACGGATGATGAAATATTATTTGATAGCTACAAGAAAATCACAGAGATCAATAAACCCAATATTAAACATTATATCATTGATGGTGGCGACCATTTCTTCAGAGACATATTCCTTGATGATGTTATAGATGTGATATTTGAGTAAGTTATTGAACTATAAATGGATCATCTGATGAATCTATAGTTTCACCTTCAAGACTTTTTTCTAATTGTGATGATGATCTAGGTCCTATTGTAATCTCTGATTCTGAATTATCAAACACACCCCTTATTACTTTAATAGTAGCAAACCTATTCTCTTTTTGATAATTGATAAGTATGAATCTTGATCTTACTATTCCTATCTCTGTCCATCCATCGGCAATCATATTTTTTCGATAAAAGCTAACTGTGTCATCTGCTGTTTCTTCATGTTGTAAATATAGTATTCCAGAAAATTTATTACCTTCACCAAAAATTACTGTTTTATCTACTAAATATTTTGAATTCTCTGGAAGCGGAATTGATACTTGTAATTTCTGTTCAACAGATATTTCTTTTTGTTCCTGAGTTTGACTGTCAATCATTGCCTGCATGTTTGCGCATGAGGTAAGTGTAAGTGTAAGTAGTGCAATAGGTAAGAATCTCATTAAGTTCTTTGCAGGCATATTAGGATTATATCTTAAATATATTTATTTTCTAGAGCCAGGACCATTAACTTCAAGTCCATTACTCATGAATGTTGTGAAGAATTCAAGATTATTTAGTTCATCACTACCGCCCTTGAAACTCTTAGCTCTTATACGGTTAAGGCATCCTGCAAACCTCTCATGCAATGTCACTAATCTGCCCATACCTGATCTATAGACTGGAAAATGAGTAGGGTGACCTATTGCAGGGCTTGGTATATCTGCTCTTAATTTTGTACCTGTCTGGTAGACATGGCAATCAGCACATGAGAAATTGAGTTGACCTTTTTTTGTAAAGTACAGACGTTTCCCATCTTCGTAGGCATCAAGCGCCTCTTTTGTATTTGGCACCTCAACATTGAATTTGTTACCGCGAGATGTGTAAGCCATGTAAGCAGAAACATGAGCAAGTTCTTTTCCTTTAAAATAACTTAGAGGTTTTTCTCCATTTTTAACTCGACATTCATTTATTGCCCCCTCTAAAGTTACAACTTTATTTTTATCAATATCAAAATATGGATAGTTTTGTCTGATACCTATTCCTCCGTTTTCAAAACATGATCCGTAGGTATTCCCATTTTTAAAAGGTCTATTGAATAGTTCTTCACCTCTATCAACATTGAGTTCGTAAGGAGGAAATTCTTCCATAGCTTCCCATTGTTCTCTAGCAGATTTATCAATTGAATAAACACCATTTTTATAGTCTTCAAATGGGGTATCAGGAAATCTATTTTCAAAATAGCTAACAAAGTCATCAAAGTCTTTTTCAGGACTAGCAATAGCAAATACAGGTGATGTGAATAAAATTACTATTAATATCTTTTTTATCATTTATTTAACAGTACCTGATTTAGAATCTCGATTACCTTGATTATCTACCCAAGAGATTTCCAAGTTATCTCCTTTATTGCCTTTATATTTAAAGGTCAGATAAGGATTCTTAGAAACAGCTGGACCCCAATATATTGTTATGACATCCTTTCCGTTTGCTTTACTGTGAACCTCTTGAATATAGTGCGCAGGTATAAGATCACCTGTTTTTTTATCTTTTCTTTGTCCAGTTTCCATAGGATGTTTAATAAGTGCTTTTACTGTAACAACTCCGTTGGATTCCTTTGATCTCATTTTAATAGTACTCATGATTAACCTCCACAGCCTCCGATAGTTACTTTAACTTCTTGTGTTGAAGTATAAACTTTGTCACCGCTTTTTACTGCTGCCATAACATTAGATGTTTTTCCCATTTTTAGACGCGTGCCAATTGATGGCTCTGCTAACGCTGTTAACTGATAGCCACTAGATAGCGGTTGCGGATTATTTTCGACAAAGATCATAATCGAATCAACATTATTTAGTGTAGTAGAGACGTTAATTGGAACTATTGCACCATTTTCAGCAATTTCCGGAGCTTTTAGTTTAACTTGAGAAGACTCCTCTAGATTGTTATGGCCATAGACGCTACTAACAGATTCAGTTAGATCTTTAATGTCGAATGATTTTTTTGGCCATGCAGCATATGCCTTTTTTGTAATAACTAGACTAGGCGCAACTGCTAGCGTACCTGCAAATAGCATACTATTTTTTATAAAGTTTCTTCTATTCATATCTTTCCTCAAAGTGTGTATAAATAATCTATTATCTTATCAATTTCATTCTTAGTAAGGGCACCATGTTTACCAAAGGGCGGCATAAATGAATATGGATCCTGTTCTGTTGGATCCCATATTTGTTGAAAAAGTACTTTTCTATCTGGAAACCTTTGTTTCATTGCAAGCAAAGGAGGGCCATTGTTTCCTGCTAATTCACCGTCATCTATCATATGACATGCCAAGCAATTACCCTTTTTTCTATCAAAAGTAAGTTTTTTCCCTTCTGCAATAGTATCAGAAAACGATACGTTTGGAGCTAATATAATCACAAAAAGTAATGATTTGATAAGGTTTTTCATGCTTGTATTATATAGATGAATCTGTCTTATTAAAACATTTTTTAATCACAGGTTTTGTCACCAAATATGGGTTCAAGGGGAGGATTTCCCTCACATAGAATATTGATTCTGATATTTTTAAGAGTATCTTTTTGGAACTTATTAAATTGATTTGAGGTCAAACCATCATCAATTACTCTAAATGCCATGGGCATATTTCCTTTAAGATTATAAAAGTTTATTAGAGCTAACTTAGAGTTGTATTTATCTCTAGCTTTTTCATATCCTTCAGCTAATAATTTATATGTTAATGGATTATAAATATTATTTTTTGCCAGCTTCTCCAATTTTCTTATACTATTTTCTATATCTATGGAATCTTTAATATTGTTTTTTAAAAGCTGAAATGTGATTGCATTATTATTAGGATAAACTTCTAAA
>CEPT01099580.1_pt1 | contig 10313 bp, 12 predicted proteins | sample 356221 | NCBI WGS metagenome assembly CEPT01 (sample SAMEA2620081, study PRJEB7988) | marine metagenome | isolation source: saline water (ENVO:00002010), including | reverse complement strand
GATGTGTATACCAATTCCACCATTCAGCCATAATAGTAATGTAGCACGTCCTTGCTTAGTTGTCAACACCTTTATTAAACATATTTGACCATTTCTGATTCAACAAACATTCTTTTTACTTGATCCAGACACAACACTGTATAAAGGTATTGATCAAAAAAATAGTCATCGTACTCACAATCAATTACCACACCGATATGATAATGTGGCTTATCTTCTCCAGTATACCAGTAATACTCTTCAATAAAAGTGTAGTATCCTTGGACAAGATCACCATTTTTAAATTTTGGCTCCAGTGTCATATGGTATATAGGCTGAATAAACCTATATTTTTTGCGATACTGATAGCCTGTCAACAATAAGGTAGCCTACTTTATGAGTGTTAGTAAAATAGACCTTTTTTGGAGCACTAAGACTTTCTCTTTTTAGCGATTTTTATAAACCTCTCTTCAACTGTAAACATGATAGCCTCACCCACCGGCAAGACCTTGTAACGCTTTGCGCCGTTAGCGGCACTGTAAATCTCTTTCTCAACTGCAACAATAAACCCACCCTTTTTGGCAAAACTTGTGACCACTGAATTTTGTTGCGCCCAAGTCATATCGTTATCAAATTTTGCGTGCTTGTAAGCATCAAAAGATGAACGACGCAAGATATAATCGCCAACAGCGTATTTGGGCTCAGCACGGGCTTGTTCCAAAACTTTTTCTGCGTACTTGTTCCCGCTCATTTTTACATATGCGCGCATGTCAGGCGTCTTGCCCGCAAGGATATCGGCCGTAAGCTCCCTGAAGTATCCGGTGTTCTTGTAGTAATGGGCTAGCAGTAGTCCATCTTGTTGATGATCTTCTTTATAGACAACATCCCATTCCTCGTGAAGTTTTTGTGCTTCTTCACCATTACGCGCAAGAACTTTGGAGGCCATATCCTTTTGCTTCCTTGACAACTCACGTCCATTATCAAGTTGGGACAAAATGGATTCAAGAAAGCCGCGGTCCCAGCCGGTGCAAACCGATCGTGAAAGAACTTTTTTAATTTCTGGCTGCATTGTGACCTCCTTAGACTTATAATATATATCCTTCGCAGTGGGAAGTCAAGCCCTAAATGTCAGCTAAATGTCAGTAGTCGGGAATTTCGGGTGCCAAAAGGATAGCGTCAATGTACCCCGGTGGTACTTTCACTACCTGACAACGCCAGCCACCCCATTTTGGAATAATATCAAATAACGGGAAGTCTGGGCATTGCGTAGTGACAGATTCTGAAGGTGTTGGCACTTCCACAAAAACTTCTAGGACAGAGCCGCCGTCGTCAGAGCCTGTCTTAACCTCATAGCGGCCCCCAAAGTAATTTGAAATCTCCAATGTCAAACTATTGATTGCATCTTGTTTAGACATCTTTTCGCCATTAAAAAATATGTTAGCCATTTACTTTCCCTCACTAAGTACAACGACACTATCGTGCACAGCATCTAATATAACCAAGGTTGAACCCTTACAATCAAAACAATGAGCCACTAAAGCCCCCTCTTTGACGTTAGACACTTCTAAAACTATTCCCCTAGAGTAAACCGGGCTAATGCCAGTGACAACATCTCCAGAGGCTTCAAAAGCATCATGATAAGCAACCCATTTAATTAAATCACCGACTTTGTGTGCCATACAGTAACTATGGCCTAAAACCTACATTTTCAAGTATTATTCACGCAAACTTGTTTTTAATAGAGTTATTTTACTGTTGTCTGAAAAATAGTCTATTTTTACGTCGGTTTCGCCTTTAAATATGTTTCTTAAAACCGTGGGATTTGGCGTTATTCTTTGAGAATCATAAACAATAAACACCGCATGTAAGCCTGAGTTGCACAATTTTAAAGCATCTCTGTGTGCTGCTTTTATAGAAGAGTAAACAGCATGTAAGGAGCCCGTCTTATCGAACAGACAATATATATTTAACTTTGTCATTTTAGTTTTCTTGCTCGTGTCCTGGGGCCACATGCATGGAGAGTCTGTAGGTTCCCTCAAGATAGCAGATTTCGTTTTCCAACGCTTTCAATGCTTCTGAGTTATCATCTTCTTTAGCCTTGTCCAACTGTATCTGAAGTTGTTGGTGTTCTTTTATAGTTTCCGAGTAAAGATAAGAGAAATACAAATTGTATCCTATCTCTTCAATTTTTGCCGATGCGGATAAAAACGGTCCACAACTAAATCCAAATGGTTTCATTACAGTTATCTCCTATATTAGCCTCCACACCCTTTACACCTTGAGTGCTGGTGTGCTTTTATTTCTTTTTTGTTCATCTCGATTTTTTTAAACTTATCAATACTATCACTAAAATACCTGCCATTGCCAAGTGCTTTGATTGTGTTTTCTTCTCTGATAAATGCTCCGCATAAGACGATGGTATTGGTCGGTTCGTATAGGACGTATTCTCCAGGAAAAACTTTTGAATCATCAACTATATCTATAAACTTCATTATTCCTCTCGTACCGTCATCATATCATCATATGCTTTTGTTTTTAAATCATTTAATTTTTCTAATGTACCGTTCCTACGCAGGATTTTGAACGCTATATTTTCTATTGAGAACTCTTGCTTCTCGCTCTCTAATCCGGCTCGCCGCATGTTCTTGATTTTCTTTTTTAATCTTTCAATATTTCTAGAGACATCATCATACTTTTTAGCCGTCAACATATTGGAGATTATATTAGTTTGAAATTCTAGATCCTGCGCTTTTCTTTTAGCGGCATCAAAGTCAATTGAAGGATTATATTTTCGTGGTTTTACTATCCACTTATCATTCATTAGGGAGTAGAGTCCCGATGATTTATGGGACTCTCGGCTGTCTTCAACATATATTTCAACATCATATCCTTTCATAGTTATTTGATGTTTGTTGTTCCATCTCATTCGAGCATTGTCAAAAAAAGATTTAACGAGCGCCACATTTTCATCAACGTCAAGAAAATCTACTATGATGTGAAGATCAACATCTGAGTAGTTAGACCAATTATAGTTTGCTAAAGAACCAGTCAGGGTAATATCTTTAACCTTTACAGGAACGGGTAGCCCCTCAATAAAATCTCTTGCGATCTTTAGTAGCACCTCGCGCACTGCCGAGTTTATTTCTAAATCATTCCAAATATCGGGCTGTAATGTCTCATGTGTATCGAAAGACTCTGCCTCTACTTCTTCCAAAGCGCCACCGAAGCCCGGTGGTGCTGATTTTGAACGTGAGTTAGGTGGGGCTTGATTAAACGGTGCACCGCCTTTTTTTTGTGGGCCAGTCCGTGTATATTTGTTTCTGTTTTTGACATACCCTTTTCTTACTTTCTTTTGGTATGCCTCAATCTCATGGATTGAATCAATAAAATCTCGCCAACTTGTACCATTCATGATATATTACCACCCACCTACTAATTGAACCCTCTTCCAAGTATCTATCGCTGTGCAAACATATATGTACTGGTCATCCCACCTTATTTCTCCCGGTGTGCCGGGTGAATTATTCGCGGTTGGAGGAACACTGTTTCTAATTGTCAGCGAACTGCTGATTTCCATGTTTGCACCCACAAAAGCGTTCCCTGAACCACTGACATAAAGAGCCGGATTCTGGGAGTCAGATTTGACAGTAAGCAATTTTTGATTATCCGACCCTGTTATATTCACCAACCCATCAGTATAAGGGGCACCCGATCCGCCGATGACTACTGTACCAGAGCCGGAAACTGCAAGAAGGTGATTTTCCGCGGTGTCGCGAAGGTACAGAGCGAGCCTGTTGTCATTCCCTTCCGTATTTACAAATAACATATTTGTGTTGACTGGAGACTGAGTACCTACAGCAACTTGCGCCGTGGAACCAGTGGAGAGTACAAGACCATTCGCATAAAGGGCAGATGCCGACATATTGAGCGAACTTGAAACGTGTGTTGAGTTAATTACTGTGGTTGTGGCGTCGAACTCCGTGGCTATTACTTTGTTCGATACCTTAATGGGCACGGAGGAAGTTAAAGAACCCAGCGCACTGATCTGATCATAGCTGTTTATAGTGATCACACTTTCCATGACACCTTCAGAGTTGTCGTTCATCTTAAGTTGGAATCTACCGGGCAGTGCATTACCTTCATTACCAACTTGCAGGGTCATCACCGGTGAGTTAGCCACACCATTAAGAGTCGTCTGGGTGCCATGTATGTTACCCAACTCAGTGTTTCGAGAAAAAATCAGGTAGGGCAATTTACCCGTAGGAGCATCAATTCCAATGGCCGCGTGTTGGCCGGCCGGCGAGTTAATGTGTAGATTATAGTTTATACCGTCGCCATTTCTACCGGCTGTTCCACTACCGATTGCTACACTACCACTGAATATTGATGTGCCGGACACCATTAAGGCGGTACGGTCTGAAACACCAGCTCTGTGAGAAGCTGTAACATGTAAGTTTGCCTTTGGAAACTTTTCTCCACACCCAACATTACCACTGCTATTAATTGTCATGGCGAAGTTGGTTGTGTCATTAATACTCGCGATGTTCGAACCAGAGGGCGTAACATAAAATGACATTCTGGTCGGGCGTGATGTTGATGTCCAAGTCGTACCATCTACTTCGGCGCGCATTATCAAATTTGGGAGGGTGGAGTCTAGACCGCCAGAGGTGCCCCCCATCGCGATCTCGCCCACCACATCACTTGGAGTGAAGGCCAGTCCATATGATGACGCACTTTTAATTATAGCAAAGCGTGGTCTGTGATCAAGCAATGTTGAGCCAGAGTCCTGATACTGAAAACTGGCATTGCTCATATAGCCAGAAGGCACCCCGCTCAAGTTGGATCCACTAATATTGATTCCCACTATTCTTTTAAGATAATCAACATACAAAAGCGGGTGATCAGTCGCAAAGACCTGAGTGCCTGATGAGCCAGTTGCACCATGTACCGCAAATGCACCACTCAATTCTAAACGGGCATGGCGCCTTGCAACGGAAGAACGCTCTAAATCTGGTTTGTATATAAGTTGATAATTATGCTGAAGACCTCCGTTATATTGGTACAAGACCTCGTTATTTCCACCAGAAGCAGTAAGGCCAGTTAATAGTTCGCCATCGTTCCAGAAAGAGGATGCTGATATGGGTAACGAACTAGATACGCGAAAGCGATCTACATCCAAACTTGTTGCGGCATTACTTTTAAAAATCATGGGGCTCCGGGATTCGTTTGGTTGCATTTCAATGCCAAGAATTATCCCATCACTGACATTTGCTGAACTGAATATCTTTTTAGTGACAAGACAAGATGCAGACACAGCAACCGAGGCCGAAACTTTAGTGTAGTCTAATGTTAGGGTATCAAATACCGGCATTGAACCGCCTGCCTCTGCGGTTCTAAATCTAATATCACCGCTGGTACCGCCGGCGGTGCCTCGATGAAATTCAATTCTATTCCTAGCGGCATGACTATTGAACGCACTAGGGCCGCCAGCAATTGCAGAAGCTGATATCCAGTGTGCCTGCACAGAGGAAGCTGACAATGGAACCGAAGCTGATATGTGTGCGCCGCCAGCCACAAAATTTGCCGTGAGTAACTCGGAACCAGAAACCGGGCCCGAGGCAGACACGTGGTTGTTATTAACTTCTAGGCGGTAAGTTCCACCAGTTTTAAGTTTGATTGAGTCATTCTCGAAATCAATCTGTGTATCGTCCGGATCACCTTCAAACTGAATGTCGCCTGAGTGTTGTGGTCCTTTGTTATTGTTATAAGCCATAGCGAGTGTGTTCCTTTAATATAAATAGTCTCTTTGGTCGGTATTTTCTCTATTATGTAATATCATATTCCCACACACACGTGACGTTGACATTACCATGCGCGTTTGTGGGATCAATGCTGACACCGATGACATCTCCCGGACCAAAATGAGTAGCATCAGAGAAGGTAAAAGTATAAGTCGTGTTCTGCTGATTCATGGCAACTGTTTGTGTTTCTTCTGGGGTTGAGTTAACCACGGTGTTGCCGTCTACATTCGTATGAATCCCCACCACCGTAGAGCCCATTCCGCCTGCTTTGCTTGACCTCAGTAATACTTTTAACAACTTGCCAGCATAAGGTGCAACACCTTGCGTGATCCAGCTAGGGCTGTTTTGCTCTGATGTACCGGCCCAAGGAATATACTCTTTGCCCGTACCGGAACCATCGTTATATCGATGATGTGTCATATGCATCATTTTGCCGGTGATTGTTCCATCGACCGAAAGGTTAGTACCATTTAATAATTGTAGTGAATCTGATCTAAGTCGGGCGGTAATCGTTTGCGAGCCATTCTTTATGTTAGCAAACTCTATGATGCCGTCCTCTGAGCCATCTGATGCGTCGGAGATTTTTCCAGTTACTTTCGCGTATATAACTTCTTGATCAGCATCGTTCTCACCGAGAAACTTTATTTGGCCAAGATAATCTGCGTCCGCGGGTGACGCACTATTTCTTTTTAGTGTCATCACGGGGCTAGCGTCAGCGGCATCATTTGTTGCCTCTAGGGTGAAGATGGGATTTAGACCTGTAGTTGAAACTTTCAGCGTAGTATCATCATAAGTTAGATTTGAACTAGCACCAAAGTTTGCACCGCCGTCGTTAAATTGTATTTGTGTATCTGCCCCCGCGGGTGAGCCGCCGCCTCCACCGCCACTGATCCCCGTAAGATTTGAACCGTCACCATAGAAGGCTGATGCTGAAATGTGTAGTGATGCTGAAATATCCCCCACTACTGATAGTGTGTGATCGGGTGAGGCTGTTCCAATGCCGATCCTGTCACTTCCACCACTTACATATAGCATATGCGTTTTGTTATCTGACTCTACTCTAAAGTCAACAAGAGAGTCAGAAGTTTGATTAACCACTACTTCCGGCACAGCGCCGTCCAAACGTAAACCTTCACGCGATGTGCCAGCATCACTAGCCTTAAACACAATGTGTTTATTTGAAAACAGGTTCTCTATTAAGATATTGTTTGATGTATTAATGCCGATCAGCGCCCTGTCACTACCATCCTCTGTGAACTTGATCATTGTCTGATCAGATTGAGATTCAACACCGTTAATCGTCAAAATCTCATCAGGTGCCGTTGTGTTGATGCCTATAGCACCAGTCTGGGCATGCAATATCTGCGATTCGCCGGGGCGTAGTGTTATGGTATCTTGCCCAAAGTCAATGTAGGTGTCTGCTCCTGTTCTGTCATCTTCAAAATATATGTCGCCTTTGCGTATGCTGCCTGTGCTAAATTTATAACTCATCGATTATCCCCTGTTGCAAATATTTTATTACCCGGCCAAGAATCCGTCCGGTCTTCGCGAATCGTGAAAAAAGAATCCAGTACCGTCTGTTTGCCAACTACCAATACCACGTCGAAATTGCAATCTGATCGAGCCAACTCCCGGGCTGTTGCCAGCAACTATAGCAAACGCATAGTAAAGGTCATTCTCGGGAGACTGTGTTAGTGTAATATTCGCGCTTTGCACCTGTGCCTCGGTATGCTGACCGCCGTTTTTAACGATTGCATTCTCAGTATTAAGGTCTATCGTACTGGCAGACGCATTTGTGTCAATCCACACCCACGAGCCATCATTTGATCTTGTTCTGAATTGCCAATCATTCGCAGTTTGATCAGGCTTAAAGTATCCTCGGTAAACAAATGTCGTATTTGACGATGTTATGTCACGATTGATTGTCGTTACCACTCCCTCACCACCCGTTGTCCAGGCGGAAGAAGATAGCCCGTATGGATTCGGTGAAGGTGTAACTTCGCTACCAGGGACACTAATCGGGTAAATATCAAACTCTCTAAATTTTAAACCAGATGCATCAGCGTAGTATTCCGGGAAGCCCTGTATTTCAAACTTATAAGTCATAGTTTATCCTCCGTCATACATAGTCTGCTCACCATCTTCAAAGGTGATAATTGTTTTATTTGTTGGGTGAGGTTTTATGTGTATTTTAAGGAAATCATCAAATGCATCAAAAAATGCGATTGAGCCACGTGGGGCCGGCGTAAGCCAATGGATAACTGTGTGACCTGTTGCAAAGGTTGCCCCTTCTATGACCACACCCTCTCCCGATATCCCAGTCTCATCACTTTGGCGACAAACTGTAAAGGTTCTGATTCCTTCTGGTGCACGGTTGCTTGGCTTTTTTGGTTTTAAGTCCTCTGGCTCGGTTGATAGTTCTTTTTGTTCCTCTTCGGAAACTTCTTGGGCTGTCATAAGTAATCCTCGCGCTTTTACAGCATTATAACATGTGCTAGTTTTATTTATATAGTACAGAGAAATCCACTTTGTAAATAGGTACTACCAATAGCACATTTTCTAGTACCTGTACTCCGAACTCAGTTTGGCCTACATCGAGAGCCATGATATATCCAATCAGCTTGCCGTTCCGATCAAATACCCCAGACCCCGAAGATCCTGACCAAGCGTAAGAGAACATATGTATGTATTCATCGTTGGTGAATGTCATGACTGTTCCCTCTAATGTTGCCGGGCCCATTGAATTTGGATAACCTGTATACAGCAACTTATTTAAAACCGACACAGACTTCACCCATTGTTTACCACGAACAAAATCTTTTGGAAATTTAATTGGACTGCGGCTGGGGATATTTTCTACAATCATGATTGCATAATCTTTTTCGGGGTCTGATTTTATTATCGAGACACAATCATATAGAAGGCCGTCAGCCTCTATTTGGAGTGTATCACAATCTGCGATTATGCCATGCCGTGTTGTTAAAACATATGTTTCTTTGTTAAACTCGAAATAGGTCCCACTCGAAACGGCTATGGCTCCATTATCTATATCAACAGATATTATTCTTACCGCCGAGTTTCTTGATTTTACTATGGCCTTCTTGTGTGAGACAGATAGAGACTTATCGACATTTGAAATCTTTACCATCTCTGATTGTGCGGGAACGTAAGAATTTTCTATTTTACCTTGAACTATCAAAAATGTAATCAGCGCAAAAAAAGTAGCTAATAAGAAATTTATTAGAAGTATTTGTTTTAGGGTTTTTATCATATTTAAACTTGCATTTGGTAGCTAAAAAATACCGGCAACTCATCAAGTCCAGCTTTTTTAGCGAACCACACCAAGTCTTCATTTCCAGTTATCTTAACTCTGCCGTTTTTGCCAATAGCGACATAAACCGGCAGTTGTGCTCCATTTTTGATGAAATTTTGGTACATACCGTCAAACGCATCCTTGGGGGCTCTAAAGTATCTAGTCGACAAATGCTCCAATAACTCCGCAACCGGGACCATAATGTGGTATTGCATATTGTTTGCATCCATGGGTCTATCGTATCCCATCACACCGCTGTGTGCCCATTCATCTGCTAATTGTGATATCATCTTTCGTGAAGCCGGCATTGGTGCAGATGGATAGTTTAACGAACCCGGCGTAGAAGCACCCATGGCATATTCATTTATATTCTCGCGCACATTCCTGATCGTTCCTCTAATATTGGTTCGATGCATTGGACTTATCCTTAATATCTTTAAACCTTTAATTTTCATTAAGCCAGGAACTAAGACTCTATCTCTATATTTTACCCTACCAGCGGAACCAAGTAACTCAAACTTGATCTCAAATGTTGCTACCTGCGAGGTTCCCACATTAAGAGTTTCACCCACAGTACGCACGGTTGTGACACCCTCAATACCCCTAATCTCTGTTTGAGTCTCTTGAATTTCACCGCCGACGTTTTTTTGAACTGAGACATCGACTTTAACACTGTAAAGCCTCAAGTCATATGTTGTATCTTTTTCGGAGACAATCCCCTCCTGCTCTTTAAGAAGTCGATCGATTCTATCAATCTGTGCCTCTACGCTCTCCTGTGCTGGTCTTGGTGCTCCCATCGTACCGCGGATGGGGTTTTCCCTGCGGGCCCTCTTTGTGATACCGGGAGCGCCCATTAAGGTAAGCTGTTTTTGTACCTCTTGATCAAAGTAATCAGGCTTGCCGGCATCGTCGCCGTCTGTCTGGATTGGACCGATACGACGGATTTGCTGACCAACGATTGGACGTAAATACTTATAATAAGCCACATACTTTTCAACCTCGTCCATCTGCTCAAAGTTTTGGTTAATCCAACGAGCGATCATCATCGCTTTTCCACCATCAGCGGTATCTTGAACGGGAGTGTACATATTTTCAATTTGTCTAATCTGAGCGAATGGCTGGCGTCCGGACGCAATATCATCTTTTCTAGCCTGTGCAAGTGCTAGCGTACCGCTCATCGCATCTTGGATTGTTTTCTGTGCTGCTTGGTTCATCATCTC
>CEPT01162464.1_pt1 | contig 10349 bp, 8 predicted proteins | sample 356221 | NCBI WGS metagenome assembly CEPT01 (sample SAMEA2620081, study PRJEB7988) | marine metagenome | isolation source: saline water (ENVO:00002010), including | reverse complement strand
CAAGCATTTATTGAAGTAATAGAAGCTGCTCGAGCAGAGGGGCCGTCAGTCGCGGAACAGACTCCAGAGTTTTCTCGGGACCGGTATCAAGCGCTAGCGCATATCTTGGGAGAAGGGCCTGAAGTCCCTGGAGGGGTTGCCGATATAGAAATTCCAGGCCCAGCCGGCCCGATACCCGCCAGAATTTATCGACCCAATGCTGAGGGTCCACACCCAGTTTTGGTGTTTTTCCATGGGGGCGGCTTCGTTATTGGGGATTTAGATACTCACGATAAAGAATGTCGACTGCTTTGCACGAAAGCTCAATGCGCTGTGATAGCTGTCGATTACCGTCTTGCCCCCGAGGCCAGATTCCCGGCAGCGGTAGAAGACTCCTGGGCAGCCGTGCAGTGGGTCAAGGCATCGGGAAGCGAATTAGGCCTAGACACAAATCGCGTAGCTGTAGGCGGCGACTCGGCCGGTGGCAACCTCGCTGCCGTTACTGCGCTGATGGCAAGGGACTCGGGTTTAGACCTCAAACTTCAAATGTTGGTGTATCCGGCGACTGACGCATCGCAGCACTATGAATCTTTTTCGGAAAATGAGGCTGGGCCATTGTTAACAGTTGAAGTGATCGACTGGTTCTGGTCCCACTATGTAGGTCCAGAGCTCAACGAAGGTGTTCGACGCGATTGGCGTTTCTCGCCGGCGTTAGCAGCCGACCATGAGGGTTTAGCTCCCGCTTACGTTGCAACCTGCTCAGCAGATCCGCTTCGAGACGAAGGAAATGCATACGCAGAAACGCTTTCCCTCGCCGGTGTCCCAGTCAAGCACTCGCTCTTCGAAGGCGAACCGCATCTCTTGTTTCAAATGTTCCACACATGTGAGGGAGCAAAGAGACTTATTGAGGAATGCGCTGCAGCAGTTGCGGCGGCATTCGAGTGAACACTGAAATACAACGTGACAAGTGGGGTATTGCTCACGTCACAGCCCCTAACCAACTTGCCGCGTTCGAGGCGCAAGGCTGGATAGCTGCCGCGGACCGCATATGGCAAATGGAGTTTGATCGCCTGAGGTCGCAAGGACGTTGGGGAGAAACCGTTGGAGCGAAAGCCGCACGAGAAGACGCTTTCTTTAGGCGGCTCGGTCTCGCAGATTTAGCGAAGCAACACTGGGCGTCGTTGGCACCTGAGACCAAAGAAATAACCGAAGCCTACGCACGCGGCGTTAACCGCTGGCTCGACTCCCACGAAGATGAGCTACCCGAAGAGTTCAGCTATCACTCCGCTAGCCCGGAACGCTGGCAACCCTGGCATTGCCTAGCGGTCTACAAAATTCGCCACATCTTTATGGGAACTCTCAACCGAAAGCTTTGGCGAGGGTTTCTCTTAGCTAAAGGAAACCCGGACCTTCTCGACGCTATGCGGGGTTGCGTTGAAGACAGCTCGACTATTACGACTTCGGCCTTGCCAGGGGTAGAGCAGTTGACAGATTTATCTAATCTGATCCAAGCGAATGCCGAGCAGCTAAGGGGTCTCGTAGATATCGACGGGGGCTCAAATTCTTGGGCAATTTCCGGATCTCGAACTAAATCAGGCTTACCGCTCTTAGCGGGGGATCCGCACCGAGGTATCGAGTTCCCCAACGTGTATCACCAGTTCCACATGAATTGTCCAGAGTTCAACGCGATTGGTCTGGCATTTCCTGGTGTTCCAGGATTCCCTCATTTCGGTCATAACGAAACTGTCGCCTGGTGCATCACTCATGGCATGGCAGATGACACCGACCTCTTCGTGGAAACAGAAGCCCTCGAAGCAGTCGAATGGGAGGTGGAGGACCTTGTGATACGGGGCGAAGGTAGCTTTGAGGTATACCGAGGGTCAACTCCACGAGGCCCAGTCGTACTCGGGGACCCATCTCAGGGTGCTGCTCTCTCAATGGCATGGACGGGGATGAACGGACAGGACAGCACGTTTGACGCTCTACTTCCCATGTTGAAAGCGTCCACAAGTGAAGAGCTTGAGGCTGCCGTCGAACCTTGGGTAATACCGGTAAACAATCTTCTCTCAGCGGACCGGGACGGACATATCTCATTCAAGGTGAGAGGAAGAGTTATCGAGCGGCCGCATGCGCACAGATGGATTCCCGTGTCGGCGGAGACTTCCGAAGATTGGTCCAATCTGGTCCCCGTCAACTTCGCAGACCTGCCGGGAGAAAGTGACCCCCATCGAGGCTATTTGGTGACTGCGAACAACCAGATATCTGATGGGGGACCCTACATTTCACTCGATTTCGCCGGGCCAGCACGGTACGACCGCATAGTTCAGTTGATAGAAGAATTGCCGAATGCGACAGCAGCCGACATGGAGATCATCCATAGCGACGTTGTCTCGCTACTTGCCCCATCTATTGTTTCGGCATTAACCACTCGCGTCACCCAATTCGCCCACCCGTTAGGTCAGTGGTTGATCGATCAGCTGGCAGAGTGGGATTGCGCTCTTTCTGAAGAGTCAGTTGAAGCTTCGATTTACAGTGTTATCCGTCGTCGTTGGGCTGAGAGTGTCGGAGAACGCCTGGGCATAGCTACCCCAGAACTCGGTGGCCCCAAATGGCCCTCCCCTGAGTCCGCGAGTCGCATGCTCTACGAAGCAGCCATGCACCTTCTCGTCGATGGGAACTGGCACTTAGTCCCCGGCCTCGACTCCGAAGAAGATCTAGACGTTGCGTTATCGGCGTGCATAGACGAAACACTCGAGGAGTTAGAACAACGCCTTGGTGAAGACAACTCCCAGTGGACCTGGGGCCGGCTTCACAGAATGGCCTCGCCGCATCCACTGGCTTCGGCTCTCGAACAAGCTCGACACCTGCATCCCCCAATCGATGCCTGCCCTGGGGATAGCGACACGGTGCGTTGCGGCTCAGTAATTCCCGAGACAGGGGAGAGATCCGCCGCGGCCTCAGTTGCAAGGTATGTCTTTGATCTTGATGACTGGGATCGCTCCGGCTGGGTGGTACCTCACGGTGTTTCCGGAGTTAGAGGTGAAGGGCATGACATGGACCAACGCGCTGCCTGGCTGAACTGCACTCTGATACCCATGGCATTCACTGCATCCGCAGTCGAACAAGTCGCAGCTGAATATTTCGAAATCTGACGCGCTACGGGTAGCCGTTTTTGTCCGACCGCTTGACAATCAATACAGCACCGCGACTAGTTTCCCGTTATGACCCTGACTGAGCCTGAGACTTATATCGAATTGGGCGCTCCCTTGACAGACACTCATGACAGCGTTTGGCAACGTTTAGGTCAGTGCGGCACCTGGTGGAGCGGCAAGGAACGCGTAGCTGCTATGGCAGAGGTGCGCCAAGCTTTTTGTTGTGCCCTGTGCATCGAACGTTTGGAAGCTCTAAGCCCAATGATGATCAGGGGAGAACATGACGCGGTGTCGGACTTGCCGCGGGAAGCGGTGGATCTCATCCATAGATTGGCCACCGACCCCGGACGTCTCTCTAAAGAATGGGCCCTCCTGGTTATCGAATCAATCGGCGAAGAACCATACGTAGAGCTAGCAACCCTGGTTTGTGTTCAATATGTCATCGATAGTTTTGCGCGGTCTTTGGGACTTCCGCTTCGCGAGCTGCCCGAACCACAACCCGGAGAACCGGACAGAGTGCGGCCCGAAGGGGTGGGAGATGTTGGCGCTTGGGTCAGCCAGACAGTTGAAAAATCGTTAGCAAATGTTTCCCGAGCCGCTTCGTTGGTTCCCGCAACCGAAGACCTCTGGCGTGAACTTGTTCAGGCTCACTACAGCCGAGGGCCTGAGTTTGCCGAACTTGTGTGGGATAGATCGCTTACTAGACCTCAAGTAGAGCTATTGGCATCGACAGTTTCGGCGCTTAATGAGTGTTTCTACTGAACGGCTGCCCACGTATCGCTGCTCCGTGCGAGTAGCGAAGCTTTGGATTCAGTTGTCAACCTCGAGCAACTGGAAGCCGGCGCGGACGTGACTCATGGAGAACTGCTTGTTCGTTACGCAGAATCCGCAGTTCGTCAAGACAGTGACTTAGAGAGCGTGCGATCAGTGTTGGAAGAGCAGGTCGGCGCCGGAGGAGTTATCGAAGCTGCAGCGACCGTCGCTGCTTTTGAGGGTTTAAACCGCATCGCTGACGCCACTGGCATTCAACTCGATTCTGGTCTCGCTGATGAATCTGCAGATTTTCGAACGGTCCTCGGTCTAGATGCTTATGCCGGCGCGTCTAGCACTGAGGCAACAGGCGTTCCTTCTCGGGCAACTGATGTAATGGAGATATTCCGATAAGTGCTCCAAGTGGTGCCAGCGCCACTTAACAACAAGTTTGTTACTCCGGAGGGTGTGGTTCTCTCGGCAAACCGAGAATTCTTTCTCCAATAATGTTGCGCTGAATCTCGCTGGAGCCCCCTGCTATTCGCATGCCCGGCGAATACAAGAGACTCTCTGTTGTATTCGATTCCAGCATTGCGTCGGCGCCCTGCAAAAGCGAATTCAACTGTGCTTCTGAGTAGCCAAGTTCACTGTTCATTAACTTTGCAACGGGAGCAACTAACGGGTCGCCACCTCGACGTTCCATTAAGGCCTGAAGTGCTCTGCCACGATTAAGGATGTCGGTTAATTTTCCCGCTCGCACGTCGTCTAGAGCAGTCGAGTTAGCCGCCATGGTTTCGAGGCGCTTTCCGAGGCTAATTACGCCAGCAGCTCCCGCGCCGCCTCGCTCGTCTTCTAGGACCGCCATAGCGACACCCCAGCCTTCGTTGATTTCCCCTAGGAGCGAATCGGAAGACATTGAGACATCAGTAAAGAAGACTTCGCAGAATTCACTGTCACCGGTCATCTGTTTGATCGGGCGAACCTCGATGCCCTCAAGGGTCATATCCAACAAAAAGAAGGAGATGCCTTTGTGTTTCGGCTGGTCGTTGTCGGTCCTGGCCATAAGGATTCCGAATTGAGCGAATTGCGCGTTCGAGGACCAAACTTTTTGTCCGTTGAGTACAAACTGATCCCCGTCAACAACAGCGGACGTTTGCAGGCCGGCTAAGTCGGAGCCGGCTCCTGGTTCACTAAATAGCTGACACCAAAGAATTTCATTTCGAAGCGTTGCTCTTAGAAAACGATCTCGTTGTTGCTGTGTCCCGGACCGCAAGATTGCTTCTCCTGCGAGAACTAGACCTTGGAGATTCAGGTAAGGAGCTACTTCGGCGATCGCGCACTCCTCATGCCATACAACGTTATGAGCAGGAGTGAGTCCCATTCCGCCATACTCAGTTGGCCAATGCACCCCAGCCCAACCCTTTTCGAAGCAGAAGCGCTGCCAATGCATGGCTTGCTCGTGTAGGAGCGGTGGCAAGATCGCGCCGTAAGCGGGACAGGCATCCTTTGAGTTGACTGCATCGCTAATAAACGCAGCTGCTTGCATACGAAAATCTTCAAGAGATGGAATATCTTGCATATTCAGAAGGTAGTACCGACTTGCGTTGGCCGCGCACTCTCTTCTTACATACCATCTAGGTATGAGCGACCTCAGTCATACCGACGATCGGTTAACAAACGAAACAGTCGAGCTTTTACAGCAGCTAATACGCCATCAATGTGTTAACACCGGCGAAGCCGAGTCCGGAGAAGAGATCCGCAACAGTGACCTACTCGAGGGTTTCCTGGAAGGTCCGGGCATAGACCTTGAACACTTCGATTGTTTACCGGGGCGCCGTTCCATGGTGGCGCGGATAGCAGGTACTGATCCGACCGCCCCGTCGTTGTGCCTCATGGGCCATACCGACGTCGTTCCTGTCAGCCCAGAAGGTTGGAGCCGGGACCCCTTTGGCGGCGAATTGCTCGACGGGGAGGTGTGGGGTCGCGGAGCAGTCGACATGCTCAACCTCACCTCCTCTATGGCCGTGGCTTTTCGACATTTAGCCAACTCTGGTTTCAGACCCAAAGGTGACCTTGTTTTCTTTGGTGTTGCCGACGAAGAAGCAGGTGGAACCTACGGTGCGAAATGGATGGCCGAAAAACACTGGGACGCCATGGCGGCAGATTACGTACTAACTGAATTCGGAGGGTTGCCCACCGAGACGCCCGAAGGAAAGAAAATTACTCTTGCGGCGGGGGAGAAGGGCCTTGGATGGCGGCGTCTGAAAGTGAAAGGTACCCCGGGCCACGGTTCGATGCCTTTTGGAGCTGACAACGCGGTTTTGAAAGCTGCCGAAGTGATACGCCGTTTAGGGGAATACAAACCCAACGCAAGGTTGACCGAGATGTGGCAACACCAAGTTTCAACTCTCGACCTTGAAGCGGACGTCAAAGATGCGCTTTTGAATCCGACTTCGGTGTGGGAGGCGATATCCAAGCTCGATTCCCCTGCCCTAGCGCGACACCTGCATGCCTGCAGCCATACAACGTTCTCTCCCAACGTCGTTCATGGAGGAGTGAAAACCAATGTCATACCTGACGAAGTTGAAATTGATGTCGACATTCGAACCGCCCCAGGAGACAGCGACCAAGTCGATAATCATCTCCGAGAAGCTCTTGGGGACTTATTCGACGAAATCGAAGTGAAAGCCATCCATGACGACCCCGCAACATTTTCTTCCACCGACACCCCGATGTGGCATCTCCTGCAGGAGATGATGCAAAAAGCGCACCCCGGAGCACCGCTGATACCTTCGCTCATTGTGGGAGCAACAGACGCTCGTTTTTATCGAGATAAGGGATCGGTGGCCTACGGGGCGGGGTTATTCAGCAACCGCGTTAACTCGTCTGATTTCATGGCCCGGTTTCACGGGCACGACGAGCGGGTCGATATTGATTCCCTGGCTCTTACAACCCAACTTTGGCTCGACGTAGCGACCCACTTTTGGGACAGGGTGGATGGCTGAAGCCGTCAGTTGCTAGAGCAACCTACCTTGGGAGTTACGTGCGGCACCCGACCCGTGCGAAATGACGTGACGATGCCACTTGCGTCTAACTCCCATATCACTCGCATGGTTTTGTCGCCGTCTGTCACCGGAACAAATGTGACGGAATCCCCGGCAGCGGACTCTTCGATCTTCGAGCCGAACGCCGCTTTGATTGCGTCTTTAGTGGCGCCGATGCCATACCCAGACTTGCTGGTTATGGGCCCGCTGGAGACGTCTACTCGAACGACTTCTCCGTTTACAACCATAAACGCTGCTCCAGTGGCTCCTGCCGCTGGCGTGTAGTACTGGCAAGCCTCGCTGCCAGTTGATGCAGCGTTGAAGATGACTCCAGCTGCTTCCTGAGCTTCAGTAAGAGTTTGACCAATTCTCACGGGTCCGAGTCCGGCTGTGGTGATGGTGTCGGAGTTAGTCAATATCGGAGGCGTTGTAGTTTCTGTGCTGCCGTAACGCTCCGCCGCAGTTTGAATAGCAGATGTTGTTGACGAAGCATCGCTTGTTGCTGAACCATCGGAGGATGTTGCTGAAGTAGTGATGCTGGGCAGAGTGGTGGTGGAGTCGCTGGCAGTGCTGCTCAGCGAACACCCAGCGGTAAGCGCCACCAAGGCAATCAGGGCCGAGGCAAGTCTAAGTGCTGTGGGTTTCCTGTTTGCGATTGTCACGTAAGCACCTCTCGTGGGGTCAGTTTCGTTGGCGATTCCATTGAACTCGTACGTAAGCACGAGGGTACAACTGTTCCACTCGATGTGTCGCCTCGATAGACGGGTTAGTCTTTATCAACAACGCTGCAGGAGTACGTGCAGCTGTTTGTCGATTTACCATATGGGGATGGAGTTTCGTTATGGCTGAGGCACAGTTCGACATTGTTATCCGCGGGGGCAAAGTAGTGGACGGCACCGGTGCGGCGCCTAGGAAGGCGGATGTTGCGATAACTGGCGACCGCATTGTTGCTGTTGGAGACGTGGAGGGGACAGGGACCCGTGAGATAGACGCTAGCGGTCGAGTTGTTACGCCAGGATTCGTTGATATTCATACTCACTTAGACGCCCAATTAGCCTGGGACCCCATTGGTTCAAGCTCGTGCTGGCACGGAATTACCTCTGTGGTTATGGGCAACTGCGGTGTGACTTTCGCGCCGGTGAAGACTGAAGACATCTCCTACTTAGCGGAGATGATGGAATCGGTCGAAGACATTCCGAGAGAAGCGATCCTGGAAGGTTTGCCGTGGGACTGGCGAACTTATGGCGAGTACCTCGAATTTCTTGATGGCTTGCCGAAAGGAATAAACGTTGGCGGAATGGTGGGACACGTGGCGGTCCGATGGAACGTCATGGGTGAAGAGAGCCTCAAAGAGGAGCCAGCGACCCAACAAGAAATCGATGCGATGTGTGAGCTGGTCGATGAAGCAATCAGCGCAGGCGCTCTAGGTTTCTCCACCTCACGAACCTTGCTGCACCGAACCCCCGATGGTCGACCTATTCCAGGAACTTTCGCCGACGACAACGAGCTCTATGCATTCGCTGATGTCCTAGGGCGACACGACCGTGGTGTTTTCGAGTCGGCTCCTCGATTCGAAAAAGCTGGAGCGGACTGGACGGGCCTCAAGCATGAGATACGAACCTTGGGTGAAATCACCCGCCGAAGCGGTCGCCCCTCAACTTTCGGTCTTGTCTATAACGCAGTTCGGCCAGACATGAGTGATGTAGCGCTAGCCGAAGTTCTGACAGAGAATTCAAACGGAGCCACCCTGAGACCTCAAACTACTTGTCGACCTATCGGGGTGGTATTAGGTATTCAACATCGCACCCCTTGGGCACGCGCAGGGTCAACCTGGAAGTCCATGCAGAACATGGAATTATCCGAACGCCTCGCTTTGATCCGCGACCCTGAATCAAGGCAAGCCTTGATTGAGGAAGCCAACAATCCAGAACAAATCCATGGGGGCGGTAGCGCCATGGTGGACCTAAGCAGGTTGTATCTATTGGACGCTGAAGACCCCAACTATCGAGTCGGGCCCGAAGGCACGTTAGAAGCGAGAGCAGCTCAAGCCGGTGTAACGCCAGTCGAATTCTTTCTAGACGAAACAGACCGTTCGGACGGGTCGGTGATGCTATCGCTCCCGATCCTAAATCAGGACTATGAAGCCATCGAAACAATGCTTCAAGACGAAGCGATCGTTATGGGCCTGGCGGACGCAGGTGCCCACGTCGGACAGATCATGGACTCCAGTCAGCCGACCTACTTCCTCAGTCACTGGGTAAGAGAAACTGGTTTCTTCTCAATCGAGGAAGGCGTACGACGGATCACCTCAGACACAGCAGATCTCTTCGGCTTAGTCGATAGGGGACGAATTGTGGAAGGTGCCTACGCCGACATCAATGTCATCGACTTCGAGAACCTATCGTTGAGCGGGCCAGAATATGTCCATGATTTCCCTGGTGGCGCCGGCAGATACATCCAAAGAGGAAGCGGTTATGACGCAACAATCGTCAACGGCCGCATCTTTATGGAAAACGGTGAACACACCGGTGAACTCGCTGGAGTCACTCTTCGCTCAACTGACTGACCAGTTCTCTCTTTGTCCCGCTAAGGTGCTGCTATGGCTTCAGCACCTGAGATGAACATTGATACCGAGACCACGTATCGCGTGTCGATCCAAACCGCCAAAGGCACGATCGTTATGGACCTCGACCCGAAATTAGCGCCGAACACGGTAAATAATTTCGTGAACCTCGCACGTGATGGTTATTACACAGGACTCACATTCCACCGAGTAGTGCCAGATTTCGTTATTCAAGGCGGTTGCCCAGAGGGGACTGGTACAGGTGGTCCCGGATACCGTTTCGACGATGAACCCGTCAATGCCGAATACACCTTAGGGGCGGTTGCTATGGCCAACGCTGGGCCGAACACAAACGGCAGCCAGTTCTTTATATGCATCGATGATTGCCAGTCAAAACTAGCGCCGGCCTACAACCTCTTTGGTTACGTCTCAAGCGGAATGGACGTCGCATTATCAATCGCTGTCGGTGACGTCATGGACAGCGTCGAGATTGAAGAAATCACCGCCGGTTAGTCAAAAATGCATCAACTCGCCGATAACAGCTAACGTGTGGCCCCTGGCGAAAGGGTCTTCAATGAGTGATGTAGTTCTATACGAAGAGGTCGACGGAGTGGCTTTGATCACTCTAAACCGGCCTGAACGGCTTAATTCTTGGACAAGTGAGCTTGGTTCCGAGTACTTCAATGCGCTTGACCGAGCTTCGGAATCAGCGGACGTTAAAGCAATTGTCGTCACTGGAGCCGGAAGGGGCTTCTGTTCAGGCGCTGATATGGACATGCTGCAAGGAATCGGAGCGCGAGACGGAGAAGAAGAAACACCACTAGAGATACGAACCGAACGTCATGATTATGCGCTCACGGT
>CEPT01162154.1_pt1 | contig 10352 bp, 7 predicted proteins | sample 356221 | NCBI WGS metagenome assembly CEPT01 (sample SAMEA2620081, study PRJEB7988) | marine metagenome | isolation source: saline water (ENVO:00002010), including | reverse complement strand
CCTCGATATTGAAAGGCGAAATTAGCCTAGAAGGGTCCACACAGTACAACCTAGAAGCGACAAGCCACGTACTTGATCGTCCAATATCTGATTTGACTGTGGTAGTGATGGACCGTCCTCGACATACGGATCTGATTTCAAGAATAGAAGGAATGGGTGCTAATGTCCGATTGATTGGTGACGGAGACATAGCAGCAGCACTCGATGCAGCAGACCCTGACTCTAATACTGATCTTTTGATGGGTATAGGAGCAGCACCTGAGGGAGTAATCACTGCTACGGCACTTCGCGGTCTGGATGCCCCGTTTGAAGGACGACTCGTAACTACAACAGAAGACCATCAAGAGAGAGCATTGAAGATGGTCGGAGACCGAATCAACGATATTTGGGATCGAGACGAACTCTGCGCTTCTTCCGATGCAGTATACATTGGATCGGGAGTTTGCACCGGAAGGATGCCCGGGGTACGCAAGAACCATGAAGGCAATATGATCGTAACTTCAGAGGTTATCGATGTCAAATCATCAACTAGGTCGATTGTAGAAAGTACCCTTTGACGAAGCTGCTCAAGGCGATGCCTTCATTGCCATCCCTCTTGTAGCCGTTCTGTAGAATATGTCGCCCCAGTCGTTGGAACAAATCGCACAAGACCTAGTCGCACCCGGTAAAGGCATTCTTGCGGCCGATGAAAGCAATGGGACGATGTCAAAACGGTTGGAGGCAGTTAACATCGAACCGAGCGAGCATACTCGGAGAGCATATAGATCAGCCATGCTTTCATCAGAAGGAATCAATGAGTATATCTCAGGAGTGATACTCTTTGATGAGACTATACGTCAGAAAATGGATGATGGAACTCCAATCCCTGACTATCTGATTTCTAAGGGAATCATTCCTGGGATAAAGGTGGATACGGGGGCCAAGCCACTTTCATGGCATGAAGGTGAGACTGTTACCGAGGGCCTTGATGGATTGAGGGGCCGATGCGAAGAATACTATCGCATGGGTGCAAGATTCGCCAAGTGGAGGGCCGTCATCAAGATATCTGGAGACCTTCCAAGCGCCGCCGCAATCTCAGTAAACGCACACGCGCTTGCAAGATATGCTGCCATATGTCAAGAACAGCGCATAGTTCCAATTATTGAGCCTGAAGTTTTGATGACAGGACCCCATGGATTAGAAAAGTGCGCTTCAACCACCTCTAGAATATTGGATGCGGTATATTCAGAGTGCAAGGTTCAGGGAATCAATCTCAGAGGCACCATTCTCAAACCCAATATGATATTGCCAGGCTCAGAAGCTAAAAAGGCCGATACAAGAACTGTTGCAAGGGCAACTGCAGAGGTGCTGAAAGCCACGGTCCCACAAGAAGTTGCAGGAATTGCATTTCTGTCAGGTGGACAATCGGATCTAGATGCAACATCTCATCTCAATGAGATCAACCTAATCATTGGAAATGCTCCTTGGCCGTTGACCTTTTCATTCGGTCGCGCACTTCTTGCAGATGCCCTGTCGCTATGGTCGGAGTCAGATGTGGAAGGCGCTCAGACGAAACTTCGCCATCGCTCCAAGATGAATTCTCTTGCAGCAGTAGGAACTTGGTCATCAGACCTCGAAGTATGAAATCATCTTTGGAGTTCAGGATCCCGCTCGTCATCCCTCAGAGTCCAGACACATATCTCGTATCTCCCCGAGAGAGCGCCTCCTCGCTTCGTGGTCGCTATCTTGCGAATATCTTTGTCTTTTGAGAGAACATTGCCGAGCTGCTGAGGAGTAGTACCATGACGCATTGTCGAATTGACATGCTCAAGAATCTCAGTAGTATTCGCCTGACCTCTCTCGTCTAGGAATTTCTTGATTTTTTCTCTGAGTCTTGTTGTCCTCATTCATCTGCACCTCCGCTTCAAACGCTTTACCAGAAGGCTATTCCGAAGACTATTGGAATCTTCTTCAGTAACCGTCCACCTCAGCGTTATGGCGCAGGACAATCGACCACAATATAACGCTTCTTGGTCGAGTCTGTATTTTGGTTACATCAAGTTGCAGGAATAGACTCGATCTTGAGTACTTAATACGTCCATTGCAATGGTAGCAAGTTATTTTCGACTGGAAATATGTAACATAATATAACAAAAATAACATTTTAATAGAATAAATGTATGGTAAAACATGATATGATTGACAGTGGGTGTCATTGATGGTCGAAACTGTACCATCAAACTCTGAAGCCAAACCTCGGAGAATACGGGGACTCCATCGTAGAAGGGTTCTCTCCGCCCTATTCCGCTCTGACTTGACAGTAGCTCAGATATCTCGGCAGACCAATCTCAGGATGCCTCATGTTTCTGCTGAACTGAAACGCCTCAGAAACGAGGAAATGGTCGGCAGTACTGGCGCCCCTGGAGCCAGAGGCTCCTCGATATACCTCACACAAAGAGGTAGAGAGGCCATGATCATGGATGAGGCCCACAGGGTCCAATCATGTACGCCGATCCCCTCCTCAAGTAACGCTGTTTGCATGGTGTCGCGTGATCGAGATCGACTTCTACTCGCCTCTACCATGCCATTCAATCAAGCTTCAATAGCGATCCCTGATCGCCCCTTCTCTGATACCGACTCCATTGGAAGCGAAGGGGTCATTTGGGCGCTCGCCGAAGTGGAAAACCAAACTCGCCGATGGATCAATCCACATACGGGAAAATTGTGTGCCGAACCAAGTTCGGCAGGAGATCCAGCCAAGATCGAGTCTTTCTCCGAAGTCGATAGGCCATTATGCATTTTTCATGCTCGAATAATCGAGTCAGGAAGACCGATTTCAATTATTCCCGGAACTTGGTTCTCTCCCAAGTTCGAATTGGCGAGACACCCATTCTCGTCACATTCTGAGTCAAGCATACGATTGGGAACGATAAATCCCAATTCTCCCCCTGTATTTTCACCTGGAATACTTGTAGTCGATATCGAGGGGCGCATGGGTAGATCGCTAATATCAAGAATCATTCCTGATGATTTTCTTGTAATCGGCAGAATACAGGATAACAAAAATCCACAATCTGTTTTCCCATTGGAGGCATTGGATAATTGGATACGTTTAGCCCATCCGAGAACAAACTCTTCCGAACATCGTCGAAGATCACAGGCCTTGAAAGATAGAATATCATTCAGAAGAAGATCGCGTGTCCCTGAAGAGACTCTAAGAAGATTCAGACTAGACTGGGGAGACTCCCTTTTCGAGAACAAGAAAACTCACGCTGATCGTTTGAACACTTCCAATCTGGGCCCTAGAGCAAGACGTTCATTGATCGAGTGGGCAATCCAGTCAAATACCCAAATTCCGATGTTTGTTGAGATCGAAGAAGACTTGCCAGAACATCTAATCTACGATTGTATGAGACATTTAGATCGAGGTATCATACTAACACACCCCTTAGCCGATGTGCCTGGAGTAGCCAGGCTGAGTGCCGATCCTGTGAGGCCACTTCCCTGGACAAGGTATTCAGATCCTGCTGGATTATCATCTCCTGTTCGCATCGATGATGGCAAGCCAAACCAACTTTCCTCGATTCCAATAAATGAAATAGAATCAATCCAATCAAGGCTGGAAGTTCAATTAGACACCTCGGAGTCTTCAGATCCGATTATTCTGAAATCAATAGTTGAGATGCTTGGTCGAGATGAGGATTGGGCCAACTTGATTGAAGCAGAGCACCCGGTAGCATCTCTGATAGCCACACCACCAGGTCTTAGATGGCACAGGTGGAAACGAATCAGAGATAGGGTACACATCAAATGGCTGGCAATGATTCGCCTCGAGGATATGCCCGAATACGAAGTTCATGAGCTCATGAATCAAACCAACGTAGATATGCAATCATCATATTCGGAGCAATTTAGAGAAATAATATCCGAAAATCCAACTTTCGCTTTTGATGTACGACCAATGACTCCTCCGGAGTCCTCGACCCGGGGATCATCATGGGTTGCTTCGCGACTCCTAACTTTCGCAAATTATATCCCGAGAGATATGATTGCCGATCTCAAAAGTTGGGCCATTCCTGCATGGCTCCAGAATCCTCCAAACATGTCTGTTGACACACTTTCTGCCGCCATGAAAATACAAGATTGGGGTAATCCGGACGAATTCTTTGATGAGGTGCATAAATCAGCGAACAATCATCCAAATTCAGATTTGAGCACTTGGTCAAGATTCGTCCGCATAACGCAGGGAAGAGGTAGATTGACTCCATCCTTCTCCAGTATTGTAATCCAACATCTTCCTATGGAGTGGTACGCACCATTCTCGGAACAATTATTGTTGAACATCATCAAAATGGAAAATTGGTGGGATCAAACCAAGATATCTTCCATCCCATGGGCCGCATTAATACTCAGGCCTAAGGGCGAATATCACACTCTACCCGGGACAAACGGATTAGAACACCCCGGTCCGAGTAAGAACTTACTCCGCAGGCTCGAAGACTCACTAGAATCTGAACTGGGCTTAGAAAATCTTGAACATCTGAAACTAATTCATATCTCAGATCTCTTAATGGCTTTAGAAAAAGCCTCAACAGAATCACCTCCAGTAGACGGAAAGAGCCACAAGATGGTTGGGTGGCTAGCCCAACCCCTCGATAAATGGCCTGATATGGCGCATATTGAAACCATGCAGGGAGATCCTATGATTACGGCTAGATTAATCATGGGCCGGAGTAAATATGCTGTCGATACACGTCCTGAACCGCATTCCATGACTTGATATCTACAACATTCTTCCGATATAATGCCCGTCCGGCAACACCGCGTCGACGAAGCCCCCACGCCGGAGGCTTAGGATGAACCGCGGTACCACGGTTCGGGCCACCGGACGACGAAGACCGCAGTGACCTTTTGGGATGATCTGCGGAGCAATCGTACGGATGGAGGATGATGGGTCCCCAGATGACTACGGAATGACTCATGGGACAACCCCATCCTCCTACAGACGTCCCGGGGTGGGTCAGGGCCCGGAGCCATCGCGATGATGGCGCCCGTTACGCCCCGGGGCACAATATCCGCAGTCCTAAAGTTCGGCACTCAAGATGGAGGCACATGTTCCAACGCGGCCTTCTCGGCGGAACCTTCGACCGTGCGCATGAGGGACACGCCATACTAATCGCCCAAGCATTGGAGCATTGTGCCCATCTTGAGATATGGATTACTAGCGACGATGTTGCAAAGATGAAAGATAAGAGATGCTGGGACTGGAGCAGACGACGCTCAGAAATTGAGAAGATCATTGAACCAAATTCTAGGGGTAGAGTATCATTCGACGTTCTTCATGATTCCTTTGGGCCCGCAACTAAACACCCAAATGCAGATGCCATAATATGTACTAATGAGACTCTTCCGGGCTGTGAAGAGATTAACAGAATTCGAATGGAGAATCAAATGAAACCGCTTGAAACCATTGTGTTAGAGCATGCCAGAGGGCCTGATGGCCAAGTAATCTCAAGCTCGCGTATTCGCAACGGTACAATAGATCAGTCAGGAGAATTGTTCGTGCATGAATCAGATTTCAAAGGTACGAGGATCTTAACGTCCGAAGTTGAGTTGATGTTGAAAACTCCTTTCGGCATATTACATGAGGGTCCAGAATCCGATCATGTCGTAGCTCTAACCAAGGCCCTTCAATCCATCCAAAGCAACTTGAATATCATTGCAGTCGGAGACGTAACTGTTTTGGGACTACTCAAACTTTCATGTGTTCCTGACATTGCACTAATAGATGGAATGACAAAACGACACGAGTGGCCCGATACAAAACTCATTGACCGTTCAAAATTCGACATAATTTCCACCGCTCATAACCCAGCGGGAAAATTAACTCCACAATTATTTGAAACTTGCAAGAGCGCTGTCAATTCACTTAATCAGCGGCTAAAGTCGCTGATCGTAGTTGAGGGAGAAGAAGACCTTACACCAATAGTACTTCATTTGCTTCTCCCGATTGACTCGGTGGTAATTTATGGGCAACCTGGTAGAGGGGTTGTAACTCGGGTGACCGATCTGGAGACTAAGGAAAATTGTAGGGCTATCCTCGAATCAATGACCTTTGAAAAATCATAAGCGAGGAAAAGACTCCATTATTCGTGCATGGCCTCAATGCCCAGGCCACTACAAATCATGACTATGGAAACCGAATAAACACCTGGATCAACCCACGTGGTATTAATTGTGGACCAGATTACGTAGAACAAAATCCCTCCTACTACCAGCCAGTTTGCCACAATAAGAGATAACTCGCCTTCTGAACCCACCATTTGACGAGGTCTCTGTGCTATTGAATATAGGAACGTGCGTAGTCCAGAGGATGATTCTATGCCCCTTCCCCCGACAACGATTAGAATCGTTGCAAGAAGTAATGCGACAACATCACCGAGACCGATAGATATGGAAGAATGCGCTGAATACGCCTCAGAGAGGCTTGAACCATCGATGAAGCCCAACCATTCAATTTTCTGACCTGGAGCGAAAGCACCGAATGTTATGTTGACCAACGAGACAAAGGCAAGCCACGCCCCTATACAGAATGAAACAACCGACAAGAATCGGCTAGGCTTGGTTACCTCATCCTTCCAAGAACTCTGTACCATCGCTCGCGCCACCTTGGCCCTCTGTTTAACCATTACCGGGGCGAATCATAACTCAGAGAGGCCTCTGGAGACGATATTTCCCCTTCGAAGCCTCTACAATAAGTGGCTCTGAATCTCTCAATTCAGTCATAACGTCAAGAGACTCCGGTATCGCTGAATTGATCTGTTTACTCCTTCCACCACGACCTTTGCTGACATTCCTTGCGATTATTATTCCAAGATTGTCTAATTCGTTTAGAAGCGAGGATATTCTTCGGGGCGTCAGAGGTTCTACCATAATCCTATGACAGACTTCCGAATAAGTCCTGAATATTTCCCCAGTGGAAATGTTCCTGAGGCCATTGTCCTCATTCATGCAGATAGAAAAGAGCAGAATCTTTTGCTGAAGAGGAAGGGTTCTGAGGACAGGAGTTAGTTGGTCATGCTCAAGCTGACTCTGTGCAAGTCTGACATGCCCCTTGTCCACCAAATCATGATCCATTTTTTGCGCCTTCTTGATTGCAATTCTGAGAAGATCAAGGGCTCTCCGTGCATCGCCATGTTCCTGAGCAGCCAAAGCAGAACACAGCCCGATCACGCCATTATCCAGAGCACCAGGGCGAACCCCTCTAAGCACCCTATCTTCGAGAATATCGTTTATCTGATCAGCACCATATGGGTGGAAGACAAGATCAATCTGAGCAAGTCTCGAAGCCACTTGAGGCGTCAACATCTTAGTGAAGTAAAGATCGTTACTAATCCCAATGATACAGCATCTGGACGACTCTAATTCCAAGTTGAGATTCGTAAGGTTGTATATTATCGAATCTCCAACTTTCGAGACAAGGTGATCTATCTCGTCAAGCACTATCACGTGGATACCGCCTCTCCGATCCATTCTCCTACGAAACTCTTCGAGAACTCTGTCAGTTGGCCATCCAGTGAAGGGAATCTTCACATCTTCATCCCGCTCAAGACAGTTCGCAAGAGCTTGAACAACTCGATATTTGGTATCCACAGTTCTGCAGTTAATCGTATAGGCTTTAACAGCGGTTCCATTAGCCCTTCCTTTGGCTTTGAGTTGTTTTAGCACCGTCTTAGTGACAATTGTCTTTCCTGAGCCAGGAACCCCATACAGGAGCATGTTCGACGGAATATGTCCTCTTAGGGCTTCAACAAGATTCTCCCCAAGAGCTCGAATTTCTTTCTCACGATGAGGGAGATTTTGAGGTTCAAAACCATGTTCGAAAGCCCCCCTGTTTACGAAAAGAGAATCATTTTCGATAAGAGAATCGAAAATATTCTCCCTCATTTTTTAACACCTTAATCTTCCACATTGCGACACATGATTACTCCCGGTCAGGCCGGGGATGCTCAAATGCGCAGGACTCGACCGATGCACTCTTCGATAATAAACGTCCCCTAGAGTTCATTCGCTGTGGAACCAGTTAACGCCCATAGTGCGGATATAAATGAACACCTTTATTGGGCCTATTATCGTAATTTTATTAACAAAATAAAACACCATGTAGTTTGAAATTCATACAACGAGCCGAGGCATAACAATTCACAAAAACAATCCCAAAGAAACCCAATGATAAAAGGTATCTGAAGAGAATAACAATTCGTTATTCGGCATTGTTAGATCTTCCTTCCCCTGCGAAGAATCGCTGTAATAATGTTATTAAATTATAATATTAATTAACATTAAAAGAACCGTCGTCATTCACTTGTAACCAATCTCCATCTTCCAGTTGGTGTACTGATTCAGGCAATTCCGCCATCTTGAAACCCGATTCCACGCCCTTGCCGGATGCGTAATTGTGAGTGACCAAAACCTTGACCTCAGGATGTCTTTGAACGAATGAAATCACATCGGATGGCCGATGGTGATAGGGAAAATCTCCGATGTCGGGAACCCCCATTTCAAGGACCACTACATCAGCTTCGACGGACCTCTTTTCAATCTCGTCACAAGGTCCAGAATCACCACAATGCAGCAGTCTGAAACCGCTGTTATGAGTCAGCTCATATCCATGAGGATCCGTCTCAGGTGTGTGGTGTACTGGAAATCTTTCATACACCCAATCTGTACCCTCAAGGTGCCCGGATTCATCTGTATTCCAATGAATCGAGTTCTTCAGAGAATCCTCAAGACTTCCTGGAAATGCCATTTTACAAAGCGAAGAGAAAAACTCCTCCCCGCCCGGCCTCAAATATACTGATAGATCATTATCGCTGTTTGGATCAGATATGTATTTCCTGTCCAGTAGAATAAATGGCATTCCGAATGTATGGTCGCCATGCCAATGGGTTATGAGGATGTGGCGGATATCAGCGGCATCTGTTCCATTCCTCCTAAGCTGAGCCATGATTGTAGGGGGCGTATCAATCAAGATGTTATCGTCAATTGAAAGAGACGCATGAAGCCTGCCATCGGGCGAAAAAGCATTCCCAGTTCCGATGAAGGTGATGCGGGACACGACCCACCCAGTAGGGCAATCCGCTTGACCGCTTCGCTTGATTTGAGATATTCATTTCCTAGCGATTTTGATAAGGGGCCTCCGGCCCAAGCTTAATTGTAGAGGAGGCCGCAGAGATGACTGGCTGGAGTGCAAAGAACCCATACAGCTCAAATTTGACTCAGAATTTCATCCTCAATGGCGAGGGCTCCGGCAAGGAAACCAGGCACATAGTTTTCGATTTGGCATCCTCAGGACTAGAATACAAGGCCGGAGACGCTCTAGGCGTGGTGCCTGTTGCACCCCCAAAACTTGTCGAAGATTTACTCGCAGCATCTGGATTTTCGGGATCTGAGATAGTTGAAACTCACTTGGGCGATATGGAATTGAGACAGGCTCTGACATCTGCCTATGAGATACATCGCCTGTCAAAGAAATGGGTTCGAAACCTCGGCGGCCGACTCGATGCTCCTGGGGAAATCAGCATCCGATTGGTCTCTAGAACCAGAACTTCCACTGATGACGATACTATACTTTTGGAATGGAGCGGTTCTGGATTAGAGGGGGATGTCCCCTCAGAATATCATGAAATTGGCTCTGCTGCAGACCCTGCAATCGATCTATGGAATGGGATGGATGGCGATGAATCACTGCTTGAAGATTACATTTGGTCAAGAGACTACATTGATGCCATTTCTGATTTCGGACACATAATATCAACCCCCCAACAACTTGTAGATGGAATGGACCGGCTTAAGCCAAGACTGTATTCTATTGCAAGTAGTCCGGAATTCGAGCCAGGGACTGTACATCTCACTGTAGGGATTGTCCGGTACAATCATCATGATAGGGATAGAACCGGATTGACCACGGGCTTTCTTGCAGATCGCTGCAAGGTAGCAGAGACCGATATCGGAATTTTCATGTCTCCCACTCGATCATTCATCTTGCCACAAGATCTCAGTACAGACATAATCATGGTAGGCCCAGGAACAGGAATAGCACCATTCAGAGCCTTTTTGCAGCAGAGAGACATCGACGGGGCAACTGGAAGAAATTGGCTATTTTTCGGTGATTGGACAGAGTCTGGTGAAAATTACTACAAGGAAGAAATGGACGATTGGAAGGAGCGGGGAGTTTTGACCAAACATGACCTAGCCTGGTCCAGAGACGGCTCGGAGAAAGTGTATGTCCAGCATCTTATGAAGAAACATGGTGAAGAAATATGGGCATGGATAGATGGTGGCGCTTACTTCTATGTCTGCGGCGATAAGTC
>CEPT01062441.1_pt1 | contig 10359 bp, 13 predicted proteins | sample 356221 | NCBI WGS metagenome assembly CEPT01 (sample SAMEA2620081, study PRJEB7988) | marine metagenome | isolation source: saline water (ENVO:00002010), including | reverse complement strand
AATGTCCCGTAAGTAAGCGTCTGATAGTTTTTTAGTGATTTGATCATCAGATAAATTTTCGAAACCTTTTACTTCTTCTTTAGTTTCTTCTTTGGCAGCTTTTTCTGCTATTCTCATTACTGACTGCGCTAAATCACTATAGTCTCCTGAAAAGGGACCGCCACCGAAATAATCATGCTTTTTAGAACCAGACATTTTACTCCTATCTCATTCGTTTGGTTATTTTTACAATATCAGCTTCCTTGACATTGAGTTTTATTGGAATCCTGCTAAACAACTTTACACTACGTATTCTATCTTGCACATCTTGTGTAGAAAACTTTGGCTTAATGTATATAGATAATGGTTTTACTTTATCTAGGATAAGTTCATTATATCCATACGCTGTTTTATCATTCTGTAAGACCATAAAATACATTAAAGCTTGTTTATATTTACTCATTAGTTTTTCTGAGTAATCAATATAATCTTTTATAAGCTCTTGCTTCTGAGTATTACTTATTTCACCTTCTTCATATTCAGCTCCAAAGCTATTAAGTTTAGCCTCTATAAACTTTCTCATCTCATTAGCCATTTTAGATAATGCTGATTCATGCTCTGGATCTAAATCAGCATCTTCTATTGTATCATCATTTAACATAATATATCTTCTACCACCTTTTACCATACCGGAAAATATATCCATATTAAATTTACCTGATACTCTACCCTTTAAGAGCACAAAAGCTTCAGTTGGATTATCATCTTCAATTGATCTGTCAGCATAGTCAAAAAAAGGATTACCAACAGTATCTAAATGTGTAAATGTAGATATCTGACTTGATCTTCCTATTATTTTAGGTAATACATCTATTAGATTACCTATTGATAGAGCATGCATTGCATGCTGACTTGGTATATTAAAAACTCTTTCTACTGACTTCTGGTTTAATATGAGAGGAGGACTTTCTTCGTCTCTAATAATCCTCTCCATAGAAGGAGCTTCGAATTCATAAAGAATATGATCATTAAAGGATAACATTATGCTTTCATAGACCCAGCTAATTTAGGATCCTTTATTGCATCCATATGCAGATCCATATAACTTGCTTCTGATTTTTTATGACCCATTTTTTCAATTATATCATATACCATATCAGTTAATCTTTGAGCAGATTCTATTTGATCTTTTTCTACCTTACCACTCTTTTCTACTTCTTCTTCAATCTTAAATACATCATCGCTCAGTCTTGCAATATCTTCTAAGTCTTTTTCGTCATGATCCATTTTTGCATGCTTCTGAATAAACTTAACTGCAGAAGGACACATATAATGATGAGTAGTTTGATATCCACCTACTTTTATTTCATCACCTTTAGCTTCGTTTACAAAATTAAGAAACCAAGCATACTCTCTAAGATCTTTATCTACTGTTCTTGCTTTCCCACCTTTAATGTAAGAATTAACTCTTGCCATTGCCCATTGATGTTGGCCCATTCCAGGTCTATGTCCTGATGCATAAGCAGCTAAACCTCTCTTATAAACCTTTTTAAGATCGCCAAGAGGCTCACCTGATTCTTTTGCTTTTTTAGCTAAAGCTTTTGCATTTTCATTAAATACTTCTTCGTTTTTCTTTTCCCTGGCTTTACTAATGCTTCTAAACATTGCTACGCGCTTTTTGACGGCATCTGGACTCTTATCTACTTTATAACTAGAAGGTCTAGGTTTTGGAGTAGCTCTAGGTCTCGGTAATGATGTACCTTCTGAATATTGTGACTTAGGTGCGTCTTTCATTTTTCCTTGCTCTCTTTTCTTCATTATCTGCTTATCAAGCGCAGTAGGTTCAAATGATTTAGGATTATCTGGATCCTTAGCATATCTTTTTTTATTTCTATCAAAAGCTTTCTTCTGCTTTACTTCATCTTTACCACTAATACCTTTACCATATTGTGGTTGACTACTCTTATCTAAAGGTCCTTCTTCTAATGCGTCAGCTATAACGTTCTTAATAAAAGAACCTTTTCTTACTAAATCAGTATTACCGGACTTTTTACCTTTAGCAATTAACTTATTACCATCTGATTTAGTTATCTTTTTATCTGCAGATTTACCTAAATGTCTTTGTACTAATCTTTTGTATGAGCCGGGATTGCTTCCTAGCTTTTTCATTTTCTTACCAGCGATTACTGGTGCTTTCTCTTCTACCTCTTCACCCTGTGCTCTTTTTATTTGATCTGCTGTAGGAGCTCCTTTTTCACCTTTCTTTCTCATTCTTTCACCACGAGCTCTTTTTGCGTGTATATTAGCCCAAAGACCTTTACTTGCCATGTTCTGTTATCTCCAAAACTAGTTTTCCTGCGCCTTTTAAAACTCTATGCCATGTTTTAGCATCTATAACAAATTCACCACCCTCATTCATTCCTACAGGTATGCTTCTATCTATTTGAAAATACCATTGAGGACCTGACTCTAATACTGTTACTGTTCTACTATAATAATCTCTATGCCAGACTAATTCTTCTTCTGGTACATCTTCCTCAAAAGTTCTAATGAACTTATTCTCATTTACATCTACATCAACGAAAGGTTTTACCACCATGTTCCTGGACTATCTACACTTAAACCTAATGCTTTAGCATACCTTGGTAATCTACATGCCCAATATCCAGCTTTTGTCTTATCTTTTTTCTGATCACATTTATGTCTAGCTGCAAAACTTTTACGAGCTTCAGGATCATTTATTTTAGCTTTCAATCCTCCTGTATCACCCCAAGATACTTTTTTAACGTTTCCTGAACTTGGATCTCTAACATATACATAATACTTTTTAGGTCCACCTCTTTTAGGTTTACCTATTTCAACATCATCATCTTCCATTAAAGGTAAATCTAAAGGAAGTAATTCACCATTTACTTCAACAAACTCTCCAATATCAGTTGAAAGCATTTCTTTTTCAAAGCTTTCTTTTACTTCTATCTCACCAGCTTTCCACATTCTCTTAGCTTCTCTATACAGCTCATAAAATTCATCTGTATAAGGTCTAAAAGTATTATCGCAAAAAGGTCTATTAGTTTCTACATGAAACTTAATAGCCTCTTTTATTAAATGTTCGTTGAATGATTGCATTAATAATCTCTTTCTGGTCTTGCATCAGTTACTTCTTCAATAGTATTCATTAATTCATTTTGTAGAGGAGAACCTTGCCTTATACTTCTACCAAATTTATTAACGTAATCTTCATATGCTTGCGCTAATTTATTTTTATGTCTATCAGGGCAAGCATCTAATACATTATAAAATACGTTAATAAATCTATCCATACCGCTTGCTTCTGCCATAAAGGATTCTTTGAATTTCATTTAATATCCCATGCTTAGATCGCCAAAGGCGTTTTCGATGTCTCTTTTACTTCTGCCGGTAGCTATAGCACCACCGTCTCCGGAATTATCATATGCTGCAAAAGTCTTTTTACCTAGTACAGCTTTCATAAATTTTTTATCATCACCTCTTTTATCAAACTCTACTTCAAAATCTAACAAATCTGACATTTGTCCCATGAAGTCTTTTAAATTTGTACCTTTAATTTCATTATAGTGATCCATTTCGATAGGTTCGATTTGAAGATCGGCTGAAAAGAATTCTGTAGCATTTTCTACAGCTGCAACATAAGTATGAACACCTGCAGCTTCTGACATAAAAGTTTTATAAGTCTTCATTATTGGTCCCAGTTTTTATCTGCGGTGAAATTTATTCTACTAAATTCCATCCTGTTTACTAATTTAAGACCTTTACCTGCATCAAAGGAATCAATTGCTACAAAACCTTCTGGCTTCGTTACTCTATATCCTGTTGGTGTTCTTATAAAGGTACTTGTCAAACCTTTTACTTGTTCTAACTTTTCTACAATATATAGTTTTATATTATTTATTAGTGCTATCAAACGAAATACTGAACCTATCTGAGCTTCATTACCGTTTAACTTTTTAAGATATTCATCAACGGTCATTTGTTTTCTCTGTCTACCTTTCTCAGATTTTAGCTTAGCTACTTCTTTATCTAGTTTATCTTTAATAAACTTTATGGCTTCTCTTGCTGAGTTCTCATCTATAAAATCTCCTGTTCTTACTTTTGAGTTTATAAATGTTTTAATATGAACTTTAAGAACTTTATCATCTCTAATACTATCTAAGAATCTACCATTTACTTTATTAAAATCTTTTCCTAATTGAGATAACATGCTAGTTATTTTTTTAGCATCTGCCTCTGTAAATGTAGCTGTACCACTAACGTCATTGAAATCAGCATTAACAGCCCATACATCTTTATGTTTAGACCATTGATTAACATCAGCACCAAACTCTGCCGTTAAGTCAGTTAAGTCTTCTTGACCTGCTGTTCTATATGTTGTATGAAATACAATACCTACTTTAGCATTCATAATAGAACTTGCTAATTCAGTATTCAAAGGTACTGCATATGTAATAGTATTAGGAGTAAAGGTTATATGTTTTACTCCATCTATAGTCTTTGTAGTTAACTCTTTTTTATCTGTCCAGAGTACATCACCTTGAAAAATATTACCTGGTATCTTAAGCTTAGGTAAGTGTTCTAATAGAGCTGACATTTTAGAATGAAGAGGTCCTCCACTGAAATTCTCATCTACATCTGCTTGTGTAAAACAAGGTCTTCTCATTGACTTATAATCAACAAAGAACTTTCCGTTAGGATGAATACCAGCAACTACTGCAGGAGCTCCATCCCATTTAACTGTTATGTTAACTGCTTCTCTGTTATTACCAGCTAACATATCTCTAAGAGATCTAAGAAAGTTTATAGCACCTCTGGTACCGTTTACACCACCATTTAACACCTCATCTTCGAGATGCTCCATATGTAAATTTTTACCTGATGCTTCTGTTAGGAACTCTTTATAAAATTTCATTCTGCTTCCAAATCGTTAATGTATTTCATTAACTTTTTATCGTTAGTACCAGCATACTTTTGAGCTAGATAATCTTTTACAACTTCTCTAACATCATCCCCACCAACCTGTTTGATTACTTTGTACAAATTATTATCTTTAATAATACTTCCAAGCTTTCTTTTAGCTTCAGAAGCACTAATAGGCTTAGACATAATTTGTCCTAATTTATTACCATCTGCTTCATGATGAAACTCTAAGAATGTTTTCATTTTCTGCTCTCAGCCCAATCTAAAAATCTATCTAATCCATCTCTAATTGATTGTTTATCTTCTCTGGGTAACACTTTATCATTTAATCTACTTAAATTATTTTTTTCGTATTTGTCCAGAGCTTTGACCATTTTAATTTTATCTTTATCTCCTTTAACAGAACGAACTTTAGTAATATCGTATAATTTGTCAACTAAACCTTTTGCCGCGCTGGGAGATTTTGCTTTTGTATAATTTTTTAAAGGTGTGATGTAAGGTGCTATCTCTGCTCTTGCTTTGATATCTCTAATATCTAAAGTAGGTGTAATTTTATTATATTTTGCTACAGACAATCTCGGAACATATTGTTCGTATCCCATCATCTTCCATGATACATCCCAATCATAATCAAATGGTCCATTATTTCCTTTTTGTAGATCATAAAATTTTTGACCATCTTGAACTACACCTGCAATCAATGTTTTTGGATCAAATAAAAATAAAACATTATGCCCTTCTTTTTTAGCATAAGCATCTACACCATTTGCGACCCAAGTATGCATGAAATCATTAACGTCTGTTTTACCTTGACTAACGCAATTGAAATTAATATTTCCTCTATAACCTTGACATTTTTCACAAATAGTATCCCACATACTATTGATATCAGAATCTGACATTTTATTTGGTGCTTCAGAAAGCATTATAGAAGCTTCATTTAATGAAGCAGCTAATTTTTCTGCATTAGCAGATCCTTTCAATCCTTGTTTTTTACCCAATCCTATTTCATCTAAATCTTTATCTGGTAATCCTGCTTTGATACAAGTATCTTTAAAATAAGTTAATCCATCTCTAAAACCAGACCATTTTCCCCATCCAGCTCCAGCAGCACCAGCTTTTTTCATTTCAATCATCATCTTTTCTTTTGACCACAGAACATCACCGCCTGTGCCTCCTTCACCACCTTTCATTCCACCAGGATGACATAATATAAGTGCCATCTCTCCACCACCTACTGCACGGCTTCCCATTGCAGGTTCCCAAGACCAAAACCACTTATAAATTTTATCTAAAACTAATTTTGCTCCACCTTTAGCAGTAATATACTTAGAATCATCCATAGTAATAAATTTACTAGAAGCATCGTCCATTAACCCTTTTGTATCAATGGCTTTTCCTTCTAACATTTGTTTAATTAAAGCTATTCCATATCCTGGTTCGTCTGAACTATCTAATATTTTTTGATAAAATTGATCAGAAGCAACTGCAGCTTTATTATCACTATCCGGATCCATACCGTGTTCTTTAAATAACTCTTTACAAGTTTCTCTTAGCAGAGGAGCACTAATAGATTGATAAATCGCTTTGATTCTATCTTTATCCATTTTTTGCATTCTTGGTAACATATTTTTGATCTTTTCATAGTATTCTGTATTTTCGTTTAGATCAACAAATTTTTCAATATATTCACGGATTAGATCTATCATTGTATTAATACGATGATTTTCTTTGATGCGATCTATAGCAACAAGTGTTCTGAATTTTTTCATTTATGTACCTTAGCCTTTTACTCTTGACCCTTCTGTATATTTGTCCATTACGGCATCAATTTCTTTAGCCATTTTCTTTACATTATTGACTTCAGAACCCATTTGACCAAAATTTCTAACCGCTTTAAAGACTTTCATAAGTCTTTTTGAAGTCATTTCTAACTGCTTTACTGCTAACGCAGTTCCTGCTGCTGTTTCCATAACATTTTTAGTAGTGTCATGCAAACTCTTTACATTATCCATAATACTCCCTGCAAAAAATTATATTACAGTTCTATTTATGTTTTTTCAGATACTCGTACTTTTGTTTTGCTAATTCGTACATTTTTGATGATACTTTTTTATCTACGTTCCTATATCTATCAAAAGCATCACATTCAGTAGCTTTTCTGTTAAATAGATGCATATCAAAAGCTAACTCTGAACTGTATGCATCTATTTCGAAAGGGCTTGAATAATAATCATCTACCTGATCTTTATTATCATCAAATTGCATTGAATGTGTCATCTCATGAACAAAGGTAAGTATAAACTGTTCTTTATATTTAATCCACTGTTCATCAGGTATGTAAAGTTGGCGGGAATATAATTCTGGGGATAAGTTTATAGATATTTCTATTTCAGAGTCTTCATAATGTTCTTGAGGGACATTAGCTGCACCATCATAGTTAAGTTCATATAAGGCACAGCTTCTGTCTTTTCTTATTGAGATATAACAACCAAAATCAAAATGTTGTTCAGCATAGTCACTCATTTCTCTAGATAAATCATGCCATGCTTTTATGTATCTTTTGGTTGATTTAGTATATCCTTTTTCAAAGATATCAAATATTTCTCCGAACAAATATATTTTAGAATATATGTATCCAAGATCAATCATAACTAAATGCTCCAAAGTCAGCTTTACTTCTCATTCTATTGCCAGTTGCAACATCAAAAGCAGGGCCATCATCGAACTCTTGACCACTATCAACTAAGTCTGTTTGAGCATTTTGTTCTACATCATACAATCTCATTTTAGGTCTATCTATACCAATAATAAACTTTTTATATGCTGTAGGATCATTATATCTATTCTTTAACTGCTTTACCATTAACTGATTCAACTCTTCCATCTCTTCAGTACTAATCAAAGCAAACATAAAGTCAGCAGTAGCAGGAAGACCAAAACTTTCAGAAGTATCTTCCAAACCTAAGTCAGTACTAGTAAAACCAGATCGAGTAGTCTGCGTAGCGCTTACAATAGGAACATCAAACTCTACAGCTAGACCTCTTAACTCTTCAGCAATAGACTTAATATAAGTATAAGAATTTACATTAGCACCAGCTCTAATTCTAGAACTAGAACATATATTAAGATAATCTATAAAGACAATATCAGGAATAAAGTTTCTTTTTAACTTCAATTCCGATAATAGATTCTTGAAATGCATTGCACCAGCAGATGCAGTAGGATATTCTTTAATAATAATTTTACCATTTGTCTTTTTACTAATCTTATCTATCTTAGTTTGATACATTCCTTTACTTAACTCTTCTAATTGAGCCATAGGAACATCAAGAAGATTAGCATCTATCCTTTCAGCAATCCTCTCTTCAGCCATCTCCATAGTAATATAGAGTACATTCTTATTAATACTCAGGCAACTAGCAGCATGATGGCACATAAAAAGAGACTTACCGACACCAGTTCCAGCAAGACAAATATTGAGAGTCTTATTAGGGAGACCCCCTTTAGTAATCTTATTAAATAATTCGAGATCGAATTCAATTTTCTCCTCTATCTTATGATAGAAATCATATCTATCTTCAGCATCTTCAATAAAGTCATGACCTACATGAGGATCAAAACTAACAGCTAAAGCATCAGATAGTAGAGTAGGTATTGCACCTTTAGATAAGTTTTGCTTTTTGTCATTACCTTCTAAGATAGCAATAGCATCTACTACCGCTTTATATATCGCTTTATCTTGACAAAAAGTTTCAGATTGTTCTACTAACCAATCAGTTATATCTTCGCCCTCAGGCTTTTCTAACTTATTGATTATATCAGTAGCAGTTTGATATTCGTTTTCGTGAAGTCCGTCTATTTGATCTATATCAATAAGAAGACTTTGCTTAGTAGGTAAGCTATTATGCTTATTAATATATTCTTGTATTTGCTTACAGACTAGCTTTTCAGCATTATCATCAAAATATTCAGACTTAATATAAGGAGTAACTTTACGCGAAAACGATTCATTGTGTATCAAATGAGATAGTATCAGGTGCTCTATCCGTTGATTCATCGTCCTCCACAAAAGTTATAGGGTTGTTCATTTCTTCTGCTTCTGTTTGCTTGTATTTGTCCCATAATAATTTCACTAATATTTCACCAATCATAAATTCAAATTCTTCACCTTCTTCATCAGTGTGTTCAACATCTTTTAAATCAGGTGGAACCAATAGTATATCATATTCATATCTTGCAGTACTTTCACCTTCTGCATCAGGAGGTGCTACTTGAAACTTACCAAATTTAAAAATGACACCTTTGAAAGGACCTACATCCATTCTTATACATTGTTGTTCATTTTCAGGAGTATCAGGATCAGGTACTATACTATAGTAACTATCTATCCTATCATAATCTTCTTGAGTAAGTTCATTCTGACTCGACATTTTCTTCCTCTTCTAGTTCTTCAATAGGATCTGTATTACCGTAAAGAAACTCTTTACTAGCAACGGCATCAAGTCTATCAAGCACTTCTTTAGTAAAATACTTTTCAGGATCTCTAAGCATAGCTTTTACAAATACTTTTTCACCGGTAGGTAATTCAATTCTAGTAGATACCTTTTTAAAGATACCATACTTTTCACCCAGCTCTACCAAACCGTAGTATCTATTTAAACCATCCTTATAAGATAAGAGAACATCAACCATTTTATTCTCTTTAGTCATCCTAGATTTAAAGTTCTTACAATGAATAATATTACCAATAACCTCAGTTCCATCTTTCTCTTTTTTCTTAGAAAGAAAGATAATGGACGAAGCAGCGTAGTGTAAGCCGGAACCTCCGCCCATTACCTTCTGAGGGAATAAGGAACCTACCTGATCGTAGGTATGATTGGTTACCAAAAATGGTACTTTAGCTTTACCAGCAAGCAAAGTTAAAACCCTAAAGGTACCTTTTACCATTTGAGCTCTAGTCATATCTCTTGTATCTTTACCATCACTAACATCATCCATCTCTTTAGTAGTAGATAACATACCTAAAGAATCAAGAGCGAGCATCAAAGGAGGTCTATCTTTTTCTGGAACTTGTAGATGAGTTTCTAATACTCTTACAGCCTGAGTACGAAACTCTTGAATAGTAGCTACAGGAAGCATTATCATTCTTTTAGAATCAATACCTCTTTCTTCAATCATATTTTTAGTAAGAGCAGATTCAGTCTCAAAGTAAATAACACCACCTGTAGGGTTATCATTTAAGAACTGACGTACGCAACCTAAGACAAAGAAGGTCTTACCAGTTGCGCTTTCGCCAGCAAATGCAGTAATTTTATTACCGGGTAAGCCACCGTAAATGCTTCCAGAGAGTAGCGCATTAAAGATATATGAACCAGTATCAACAAACGATTCTACATCTCCAGTTTCAATACCTTCTGACACTTTCGA
>CEPT01017379.1_pt1 | contig 10413 bp, 4 predicted proteins | sample 356221 | NCBI WGS metagenome assembly CEPT01 (sample SAMEA2620081, study PRJEB7988) | marine metagenome | isolation source: saline water (ENVO:00002010), including | reverse complement strand
GCAACTGATATTACCATAAACGCAACCTTGTACAATGATATCACTGGCACAGAAGCAGCTGGAATTCAAATATCAAGAGTTGGATCTATACCCGCTAAGTCATCACAAACCTTCTATCTTCCTATGAATTTTGAAAATTACACTACTCCTGGAAAATATTCAATAATTTTCGATATCGACCCTCCAGGTTATGAGCCTGGAGTCGATAAACCACAGCCATGCAGTGGTACCGAAAATCTTCTATTTTGTGTTAAAGAGGCTCAATTGTGGTCAAGCTCGGTTGATGAAGACCAGAATTGGTTAATGTGGATATTTGTCTTAATGTTACTCATAGCATTGATTACTCTGACAAGAAGATCAGGTAGAAGGCCCGGTGCACCTTTCTAACACAATATAATATGCAATAGTCCAGTGTGAAACTCTAATGAGGCAACTTGACAATGTAGAGTTGATGCCTGAGCCCGATGATTCTAGAATATTGACAGCAGTAGATATCGATGCTCCTGGCTATCCCGGAAAGGAATATGGATTACATGATGCCCAATCAAAGAAACTACGATTAGTACCTAGACCTGTAGCGAAATTCTTATGGCCTTATGGGGCTGTAGTTTTTACGCTAGGTGTCGCATTTATTTTATTCACTTGGAATATTATCTCTCCTCTAATTTCGGAAGTACTACCTGAGACGGAATGGGCATATACTGACTCAGGTATACGAGAATTACAGGATATTGGCTATTATGGAAGTGGCGTTAATGTATGCATAGTAGATACCGGTTTTGACAGTTCTCATCAGGATTTTAACAAAGTAAAACTAGTAGGATTTCGCGATTTCTTCTACAATAATAATGATGAAGTTAGAGATATAGGAAAAGATAGCCATGGCACTCTAATGGCAGGACTCTTGGTTGCAAACGGGAGTTATATAGGCGCTGCTCCAGAGGTCTCGTTATCTATTGCGATAGCTCTAGGACCAGGTGGCAAGTCAACAGATGAGGGCTTGGTATCTCAAGCCATTAGATGGTGTAGAATTTCACAAAATGCAGATATTATTTCTTTAAGCCTGGGAAGTAATCCAAACTCAAAATTTGCAGTTGAATCAGAAACAGTGATTGCTGTAAATGAGGCTTTAGATTCAGGAATATTTGTAATCGCAGCTGCTGGAAATACCAATAATCCCGGCGAAAATACTGATGTTTCCACTCCTGCTAGTATAGAAGGAGTAATTGCAGTCGGAGCTCACAATAGGGCTGGAATAGTATGGTCGGAAAGTGCACCAGGTTCAGAAATTGATCCATATACTGGAGATAACAGGACATTTCCAAACCAAAAACCCGAAATTTCTGCCCCGGGAGTTTACATTTTTTCTACATTATCAAATTTAAATGATATTCCATATGCTTATTCTACTGGAACAAGCGACTCAACTGTGCTTGTCACTGGGGCCCTTGCTTTAATTTTACAAATTCATGGAGACTCTATCAGAGGTGAAGATAATTTCATAGATAGAACAGAGATTAATCTTGTAAAAGTAGCACTCGCTAACTCAGCTACTAACAATGACGCCAATGGTATATCTCACGATTCAAAATCAGGATATGGATTATTAAATGCTAATGAATGGGCTAATCAGGTAGATTTAGAGTTTAATTAAATTAAATCAAGAAATTTAAAATAAAAAAGCTATGAACAATGTAACTGATATTGTTATATTAACTTGATACTGCCCAACATCATGGCCAACCTAGACCAGACTCGCTCTATATCATTGGTTTCTCTTTTCATTACTAGCTTCATATCAGTATTATTGATTCCCGCACATACTGTAATGGCATCTAATGAAACTACTTTTGGACCTATTACCGGTACTGAAATCTGGTCAGGAAATCACGATTTGACGGGAGATGTGACCGTAGCATCAGGTGCAAAATTAATTATTGAGCCAGGAACGACTGTAACCTTCCCTAATGGAACGCACTTAGATGTTAGAGGCAGCATATGCGTCGGCCAAGCATCATGTGGAAGCTCGAGCAATGCAAATTCTGCTCAACGGATAATATTTGAATGGTCTGATCCTACTAACGGTAGTGCAATAGGGGAATGTTATGGGATTAGCCAAGGAAATCAGGAAATTTATGTTGACGATCCTTCTTGCTTTGAGGGAGTATTGATTAGTAATTCCATAGATTTATCAGAAACTGGTTTCCAACACTTAACATTTGAAAGTCCATGGGGTATTCCATATTATGTATCAGCAATAAATGAATTCAGATATGCTGCTCTAGTTGTTGATGGGGCTAGCCCAACATTCAATAATCTTGAATTCAATGATGTTAATACTAGTAGTGTTTTAACTACAAATCTAGCACAACCCAAATTTATAGGTGGAGAATTTGTTGTAGGTTCGGATGGAGAAGGTGATGTAATTGGAAGTGCACTTCAAATATATTCATCTGGTTCTTCTATCAACCCATTTCAATTGAAAGACATAACCCTATCTGGAACGAATAATGGGTGTCAACCCCAAGATGATGGTAGGCCAACTATCTGGATTGAACAATCATTTGTAGAAATAGAGAATGCAGAAATAGAGTCCGGTGATTTCGGCATTAGTCTAAGAAATTCAGCTGGGTCAGTTTCTGACAGTAACATTAACGTCAACTGTAATGGAATAGATATTACCAGCAAGATTTCAGTAGGTTCTGTAGACTTCGATTTTAACATATTTAATAATGAAATTTCTTCAATTCAGGGCAGTGGAATAACAGTTTATGCCGGCGGAAAGGCTACTTTAGAGGGCAATTCTATTGAATCTCAATCTGGTGGATCGGGTATTGTAGTATCTTCAAGTACAGTTCAAATTAATGATAATGAGATTGGCCCTATAGGCGAGTGGAACGGATTATGGCTCATAGGATCTTATGATGTTACTGCAGAAAATAATACTATTTCAGAAACTGCTAGAGAGCCCATAGTTGCAGGAAGATACACTAGATCGGAGTATGCAGCATCTAGATTATATCTAGCTAACAATTCAATTACTTATTCTGGTACAGGTGCTTGTTATAGTCTAACGCACTGGGGTGGTGAGTTCACCTGTCCTGCCATTCATACTTTCAGAACTGGAGTGACTATGTATGATAATCAGATTGATATTGGAATGGCAGGGGATGCAGATGGAATTATGGCCATTGGCTCCATTCTCGATATCCAAAGGAATACATTCAACGTACCAAATACTGGAGCAATAATAAAGCATTTTGATACTGGTTTTGCAGCTGATCAACAATATGGCTCAATAGCATTCTTTTCACAAAATTCTTGGAACGGGGTAGAAGAAACATACAATATATCCAATAGTTATGTAACTGTGCAATCCGAGTATATTCCTACTCCAACCAATGCAGATTTCCCAATCAAACTATCTTGGATTGGTCAAGAAGCACGACCACAAAATAACTTCCAGAATGCAATAATTCCTACCGAAATTAAGAATTGTCTAACATGCGTAAATCTAACTCCTAGAAACTTCCCTTTAGCAGTATCTATGGACCATAATTCAACAATATTTAATTTCGCTAATTTGTCCAATTCATTTTCTCTTTCCAATGTAAAAATTGCAACCCTGCCTACTAAATATGCTGTCCAAGTAAGTAGGGCTGAATTAGTCAGATTCCAGACATTAATTAATGGTGAAAGAGTGATTGACTCTTTAGTACTGGTAGAAGATGCTTTAGGAAATGACTTGTATACATTGAGGACCCAAAGAAATGGATTCACTCCATGGGTTGCGCTTTCGTCAAATTTCCATCTAGATTTTCGTGGTCTGGATGGAGGTAACAATCCAGATGGATTCGCTGATGATGAATATGAGGATTCATGCTCAGATGGAAGGGATAATGATGGAGATTTAGTGATTGATTCTCAAGATAGCGATTGTAATACTGCACTAGGAACTAGGGAAATGTCACTATACAGATTTACTGCATATAAATTCGGATTTGGATACTACAGGGGAGAATTCACTCTCGAGGAAAACTCGATGGAAGAGATTGTGAATTTAGAAAATTTGCCACCATCAGTTTTAATCGATCAAAATTCTGGACAGTCCTTTAAGAAATATGTAAATATCTCAGGTTCCGCATATGATGGGATTTTGGACTTGACTTATGATTCAGACAGCGCAGCTCAATGGGGGCAAAGAGGGTATGTTCATTCTGTACAAATTAAATATCCGGGAATAAATTCTTGGGAGGAAGCAGCCTTAGCGATTGATAGCAGTGGCATGGAAGAAGGTCAAGTTACCAGATTCAATAGGCCATTCGGTAGTTGGTATTTCTCCGTAGATCTTAGCCATTTACCCGATGGAGATTATGACTTCCAATTTAGGGCATATGATGGCATCGAGTACAGCCAAATCGTGAATAGATCATTCAAAGTCAATTCTCAACCGCCCACTGTATTAGTTACATCTCCTGCCCCATTTTCAACTCATGATGATGGCAAGGTCCTCTTCACAGGTAATTACCAAGATTATTATGGGTGTTCTGAAGAATGTAACAAGGATGTTAGTGAAATCTGGTTTGAAATACAGAAACCTAATGGTGGAAATACTCAATCAGCAATACAGACTAACGGAGATGGAACATGGCAATGGGAATGGGATTTCACAGGAGAGCCAAGAGATGTTGCCCCATATACATTCAATATATGGGCTGCAGATTCAGATTTCTGCACTCAAGGCAGCAGTGAAGAATGCTCCCCTACCTCGTTGACATTATCGATAGACAATAGTAATAGTCAACCTACAATATATGTGGAACAACCCATAGAAGGGGACATAATTTCTGTATCAAATGGAATAAATATTTCAGGAATAGCTAGAGACTTTGACGGTTCTATAACCAAGATAGAAATATATATTTATGACATAAATAATGACAATAATGAGGTTTATTATACAACAGCTACAGATTTCACGGTCTCATCTGATGGAGAAATGGAAGAATGGACTAAGTTTTGGGATATCCCAGAAAATTATCTGAGACATAATGCAGCATACAGCATTAGTTCTCGTTCATTCGATGGAACTAACTATAGTAGTTGGTCCGAGGTCATGTTTATTGCGTATGATCCACCATTTTCCGGACAAAGCCCGCCTGAGTTTAATCAAGAGCTTTGGCAAGAAGAAATTATTCTTTATTGCGATATTGACTCAACCTCAAAAAACAGGTGTACTACAGCTAATATCGATTTAAATCAATATTTTTCAGATATTGATAATGATTTAGATTATTTCACTATCGTGAATGATCCTACGACTAACACAGACGATATATATCCAATTGTTTTCGAGGTAGGGCAAGATGGAATAGCAAGATATGATCCGTTTATTAACATGAATATGTATGATGAAGATATTAATACTTGGTCCCTATACAATGTAGTTTTCCAAGCACACGATACGTCTCAAGGAAGGGCATTATCTTCACCAATCAATGTAATAGTGGAACCAATAATTTTCAATATATCATCCCCTGAATTGAATTGGGTTGATGATGATGAAATTGCTATATTCTCAGGAGTTGGATTACCGGGCAAACAGGTCACGGTTTTTATAGCTGGAGTTGAGGTAAATTATACCATCGTTAGCGAAGATGGAACATGGCAGCTAGGAATTCCAGCTTCTAGAATTGAGGGTGAATCCTCTATTCCACAGTTTCTATACACAGGTCAAGAGTTCACTGGGACTAAAATTTTCTTAGGAGAGCCTGTTGAAGAATCAACTAATTGGGGGATGTATGTATTTATTGCAGTTTCCATTATTGCAGCCTTGTCTTTATTTGCGTACTTCTTTATTGAAATTGAAAATGAAGACGAGGACCAGCATATGGCACCTACAACAATAGAAGAAGAAAATTCAGAAGATCCATATGCATGGGCAAAAGTATCCGAAGAAGTTCCTGAATGGGCTATGAACTCGGAAGAAGAATCGAATCAGCTAGATGAAGACCAGGAGATGCTAAAAACCTATGATGAACACCCAGGATGGCTATGGGATGCAAAAAATGAAGAATGGGTCCCAGATCCCAATTTTAGTGAAGAAATCACATGACAGAACTTACCAACATTCTTGAATGATTGTGCAAGCCAAGGCATATGACTAATCCTTCGGGAGCTCGACCAGGAGTCCAAGAAAGGATTTTCTTACATCTAAGAGATTATGTCGATCATTCTGAAAAAGTAGAAGTTCCTTTTGCACTATCACAAATGGGAATAGCAAATTCTGTGGCAATTGCTCGCTCAAACGTTCCCCGAGCTATATCAGGAATGAGAGATTCAGGTCATCTAATAGAAAGACAAGCCCATGTAACGGGAGTTTCCCGAAAAAGAAAGGCGTATTTTCTAACAGATGAAGGAACAAAAGTAGCCGATCAGATTTGGTCAAAGGTTTCCGAACAAAAGATAAAAATTATCCACCCCAATGGCAAGTCAGAAGTCATTACTCTCTTTGAAGCAATCGAAAAAACCGAGTTACCGTTAAGACACGTTGATATGTTGAGATATATGGATGATTCAGGAACCATCGATCTTTCTGGACTATCTCCGGAATTGATAGAAAGAGACTTGTCAAAGCACATCGAGAAACAACTAATATCATATCTAAACGATTTACCTAGGACTAGGAGATTCTTCGGAAGAGAGGATGAACTGAATATAATTGTCGAATTACTAGATTCAAACTCAAGCTCAATTCTCTTACCTGGCATAGCAGGAATAGGAAAAACGTCTCTTGCAGCCCAAATTCTAAGTAAATTTACGCATAGAAGAAATTTACTATATCACAGATGTCAAGATTGGGAAGGTTCTAGGGCATTTCTTGAAACATGCGCAGAGTGGTTGTCGGCAATTGGTTCTAATGATTTGACTGATTATCTGTCATCTACAGCTGTTCCTCAGCCAAATATCGCGGTAAATCTAATTGAATCAGGACTTACAGACTCTCCATCTCTAATAGTTATAGATGATTTACATAAAGTTGGAGATGAAACGCTATATTCCATTCTTAAACAATTAACACTCAAAATACCAAAATTAGATGAGGTCGGATTGGTAATGTTCTCCCGCTCATTCAGGATGGTAGTACCCGAGTCAGATAGTTCTGGAAATATAGTCACCTTAGTAATGCCCCTCCAAGGATTGGATGCAAGTTCTAGTAAACAAATTTTAACTGCACTTCCAGATATTGATAACGATAGATTTTCACATATTTACACACTTTCTAGAGGACATCCACTAATTCTAGAGCTAATCAATAGAGGTAGTATCGCTGATACATTTCACGCAACACTTGAAGCCTATGTAGAAAAAGAGATTTTTAGTAGACTTTCAGGAGCAGAAAAAAGATTACTAGGTGCTATAGCAGTTTTCCGAGAGCCCATACCATTAGCTGCATTTTCAAGTGTAGAAGGTAGCACTGATTTACTGGACGAGCTAGTTGAGAAAGGTCTGGCCAGACAATCAGATAAAGAAAATTACGACGTACATGATTTAGTTCGTGAATTCTTAATGAGATCTATGGATGAATCACTAAAAATAGATCTACATTCAACTTCAGTGGATTGGTATAGGGAGAGAAAAGAATCTCCCGATCGTATTGAATTTATATATCATCTTTGTAACTCTGGAAATGCGGAAGAATTGGCAGAGGTTCTGTTATCAGAAGGTCATAATCTAGTTAGAGCAGGACATACTGAACTTTTGTCTATTTTGACGCCACTAGAGAGAGATGAATTCCAATCAAATATTTGGGGATTAATAAGAGAACTACGCGGCAATATTCTATCTATTCAAGGAAGATGGGATGATGCAGAGGAAGAATATAACGCTGCAACTAAGTTAATTGGAAAGAGTAAGATGAGTAGAGAATTAGCTAGGATTCTTTCAGCTAGAGCTGATATTTCAGTAAAGAGAGGAGCTCTTGATGATGCACTAGACTTACACAGAAGGGCATTAGAGATTCAGATTTCTATAAGAGATGCAGTTGGTGCAGCCAGAACATACAATAACATGGGGCATATTTTTAGAAGAAGAAAAGATACTAGGCACGCACTAGAGGTCTATGGGAACGTAGAAGATTTATTGCGGACAGAAAATAATTCTAATCTAAGAGTGGCAAGAATTAGCTTAGCATCTGCGTTCTTAGAAATGGGCGAACTTGACAGGGCTAGGGAACATGCTCTGAGCTCATATGATGAGACTAAAGAGGAGGATAATCAATTCCTACATGCACGCTCACGTGCAGTATTGGGAAGATATTATGCCAAAATTTCAGATAAAGATTTGGCCCTGCATCATTATTCAGGGGCCTTGGAAATTCTAGCAGATCTCAATGACCCTAGAAGTGCAGTAGAGGTAGAAATGCTATTAGGACAAGTATTGGTAGATACTGGAAAAATTGAAGAAGCTATTGAACATTATTTGAATGGCCTAACAATAGCAGAATCTAATGATTTTCGAATGCGTCAAGGAGAGTTACTAGCAAGATTAGGTGAGATAGAATCCGATAGATCACAGAGGATGAATTACTTACAGCGATCACTATCTCTATTCAGAGAATTGGGTGCCGTGGAAAGGATGCGAGAAGTCCAAAACTCTGTCCATAAGGCTGTAATGGGCAGATAATCAAATTGTTAGTATCTCCTTTCCATCTCCTAAGAAATGTGTAAATTCCGGCCCAGTCTGAGATGAAATTGCTATCTCACCCAAAAATTTCTCATCTATTCTCATTAATACCTCACTTTCAGCCATATGAGGGGCGTTATTCTTTTCAGATAGATGACAAAGTACAATACTCTCCAATTTTGGATGACAAACTCTTTCCAAAATTTCAGATGTTTGCTCATTCGATAAATGACCACCCCTGCCAGTAATCCTTCTTTTCAGGATATCAGGATAGGGGCCATTCATCAACCTGGAGTTATCATAATTCGCTTCAATTGAGATATGTCCACATCCTTCGAGGTGCTTAATTAGCTCATCAGTAGCTTCGCCCAAATCAGTTACTATTGCCGCTCTTTCATTATTCTTATCACTAGCTATTACAGCAATATTATCTGAGTCATCATGCGGAATAGGAATCGGCAATATACTCAATTTAGATGATATATCAACCCGTTCCAAATTATCGAAAATCTTACATCTCTCAAATTCCCAATTCATTTTTTTAGCAGTGAATTGGTTACAATATAGTGGAATATTCCACTTTTTTGATGCACCCATTGCAGACTTAGAATGATCTTGATGGTGGTGCGTAACTATTATTGCATCAATATCTCTAGGTTTCAATTCTAAGGAGCCTAACCTTTTTTCCGTTTGTTTGATACTAAATCCACAATCAATCATCACCCTGGTTTCATCAGAATTAATTATCGCACAATTACCTCGACTCCCAGAACCTAGGTGTGTGATTTCTAATGCCATGTTTTGGATACCGTAAATCTATACTCTATCAATAAATCCATATATTTCAAAAAATTCTTACATTTTCAATACTTTTTATTGGATTTTCGAAATAAGAGCGATAAGTTGTACGAACTTCGCTCCATCATCATGATAAATCAAGTAGTTGAGGAAATATTATGGAGTGATTATGTGCGGAGAAAACAGACAGCATTGATTATTTCTATATTGATGATATCTAGTCTAGTATTCATTTCTCAAACTAGGCCACAGTCTCCTGTTTCATCAACTAATCCAATCCTAGCAGACGGAAATGAATCTCCAGTTACTGATCAAGACGGAGATTCAATTCCAGACTTATATGAAGTTATTTTTGGCGAAACTCTCATTCAAGAAATAAACTCACAGAAAATTAGCGTTGAAGGATTAAATCCTTCAGATTCTACAGATAATACTACCGACTATGATAGAGATGGACTTACATCTCTACAGGAGTATTGTTGGCCATATACTCTAGAAATTTGCTTCGATGAGAGAAATACACTTACTGGAAAATCTCCCGAGGAATCTTCATCAGGATTGAGGGAATACTTAGATCCAAGAAAATCTGATACAGATGGCGATGGGTTACCAGATGGCTATGAAGTGTATATGTGCACAACTGGAGGTATGTATAGCAATAACCCCATTGATCCAATTAGCCAAAAGAAATTTTGGGAATGCCAATACTTTGATCCACTTGATCCGCGAGATGATATGGAAGATTTTGATAGATGTGATTTAGATTTTAGCTGGGGATGTGGTGATGGTTTTGATTTTAATAGTGATGGAATTATTGATTTGGGCGAGCGATTTACCAATACTGAAGAATATCTTTTCGGATCTCCTGAAGATTGGATTACCGAAATAGATGGCCTTTGGTGTTCAGGAGAAATTTTTGGATTAACAGAA
>CEPT01115691.1_pt1 | contig 10414 bp, 4 predicted proteins | sample 356221 | NCBI WGS metagenome assembly CEPT01 (sample SAMEA2620081, study PRJEB7988) | marine metagenome | isolation source: saline water (ENVO:00002010), including | reverse complement strand
ATAGCGTTTAGTTACTACCCTACAGAACTATCGTTTGACTTTGCCTTTTCTGATCGATTCTTTGCATATCTCTACGATACTTCTAATAAGGGTGGTATTGCAGGCACTCCTTGCTATTACATTGAGGATGAATCGAGGAGTACAGTGGGAGGAACTGCTGATGGGACAATGGGGTCGGGATCCACATGCTATCCATGTTCTGCATTTACTTGCACACCTCAAACCACAAGTCTTTCTTATACCTGTGATACTGACTATACAGGTGATCCAGACTGTCCCCACCCGTCGCTGTTCGGATTTGGATCCACAGCATATAAGGTTGCCTTTAGTTATGATGCTTTATCCACTCAATTACCAGACGGTGTAGTGGACATGAGTCTCTCTTATGACGGTGTAACCTATACTGATGCATGGAATCAGGACACTTTAGATGGTATTCCGTATAATACAGCACAAAATCCGTGGCAAAGTGGCGACGAGACGCTTGATGACTTCACTATCTACGAACTTAATGGGTCGGGAGCGACCACAGGACTCCGAATTAAGGTAAGAATACGTCCTATTGTAGATGAGTCGGGGTCGTCCGTTGCCTTTACAGGCACTCAATGGGAGATTACAGAGATTCTTAACGCTGGTACAGGGTATAGTGTCAATGATACGTTCAATTTAACCTATACGCACACTCATCCAGACACCACATCAAGCACTTTAACTGCTACAGTGAAGATTACAGCAGTTGCTCCAGTCAATCAGACCTCTGGATCATCAGGTTTTGACGTGTTGAGGACTAATGATACCATTAATGGACATACCATCACCCGCGTTTTCCACATGGATGAGCAAAACTTCCCTTATCATGTAGCATATCTTGACGGAAGTGGTAGTAATTTTGCAAAAGATACCCAATATACGTCAAATAGAGCACATGTTATTACCACTGTAGCAGGTTTAGGTATACCAGACCGTGCAATTTTGGTAGGTAAGTATGAATTTTCCGATAAATCAATGCAATTTGTCACTGCTGACGTTGATTTATCCGCACCAGACATCTATAACACCATAAAACAACCCGATACAACGCTTACTATTGAAAATGGTCGCGTAACAGGTGTTACAATTAACAACGGAGGCACTGGTTGGAACCAATTAGACGAGGAACCAGACCTAATTGTGACTCCACCACTCATTGATTCGGGGAAAAACGCAATAGTTAAGGGAACATTTAGTGCAGGTGTACTAACTGGTGTTGAAATTAAGCGTCAAGGTAGCGGATACGACGAAAATAACCCTCCAAAACTTTGGATTCGCAATAATTACAAGAAAAAAGTCGATAAATTTACAAATGATGCGTATGATCCATCATTTACGCAAAGAAATGAAGAACTTATGTCGTCTTTTCCGAAACCAGAGCGAAATAAAGTCGATATAGGGTTCATGAAAGCGTTAGATCCGACTACTTACCAAAGATTAATTGAATTAGGCATCTCAGAATCGACTTTAAACGAAATTATTCGTCAAAATGAGGCAACTTTGCTTGAAGGAGCGAATATTAACGCTCCAGAGATGACTGCTGCGGACATTCAGTCGTTAGATGACTCATATCAGCAAGTTTTACAGTCAGATACGACTACTACCCGTGAACCAACGGTAGAAATCAAGTTAGATAACGATAGAAGACGTGTTTCTATACTTCCACAACGTAAATTTTCCTCCGCATCAACAAATGAACTGCGGGAAATTGTAGAAGCGAAGTATAATCTTGACTTTTTGGACAAAGACAGTTATATTGACTCGTCACTAAAGAAAGTTTTGGTTGAAGAACTCGCAAGAACTCAAATAGAACGCTCTACATCTATTGATGATATCACTCAAGCTCAAATTCCAGAGGTTAGTAATGTAAAAGAGAGTTTTGTTGAGACTGTACAAGGTTCTTTTACTAACTTACCCGCAGCCTCTACGGGAACTAAATACTTTATGACACAATACCGTGCGGATCAAACAAAAGAAACTACTATCAATGTAACTTTGTCTATGACACCCGTAAATAGCGGATGTGCTCACTTTACATGTAATCCACCACCAGGTCAAACTGGAGGAACTGTTCCTGACGGAAATGGTGGTAATACGACTACCACTTATACTATGTCAGGTCTTTTAGGACCAGGATGTAAAGCATGGAGTGCAAGTGGATCGATAAGAATGTTCCATGATCTTAGTTCTGCTGCAACTCAAGCAGCAAACGCGAATTCCGCGTTCGGTAATCCATTCGACATAACTTAAATGGCAGGAGCAGCAATTTATTTGGGATCGTGTAGTGGACACGGAGTAGGGGTTGGTTCATCACACCATCCTGGTCTTGGTGGGGGCACTTTACCTAATTGTCCGCATCCTTCTCTTAGTCCTACTGTAGTTCCAAAACCCGTGCAAGCGATGAATGCAACTACGCTTTGGCCACCTACCCCACAATTACCTGCAGGACCGTATTTGAGAACTGTAATTATCAATGGTAACTTACCAATCATTGATCAAGACATCCTCACACCCCATCCTACGCCCACACAGCACGCAACAACGTCTGTTGGGTTCAAATGCCTTACAGTGCGTAATACACCCGCCTGGTGGTGCACTATAGGGGCAGCAGGTGGTAGAGAGGCACCTACTGGGCATCCACGCAAACTTTTTGCCACAAGTATGACTGTTTGGATTAATGGTCGTCGTGCTGGAAGGTTCGGAGACCCACTTGGAGATCAGACACCCGCATTTCCATGTACATCTGTAGTAACAGGGTGTTCACCTAATGTTTTTATTGGAGTTTAATTATGGCAACTAAAAATAGAACTTTTATGAGTGGAGGAGTTGATTCGACACCAAAAAAGACACGTCAAGGACGTGGAGCACACACAAAATATAGTGCAACTTCGAGAAATAAAGCAAAAAAGAGATATCGTGGTCAAGGACGATAAATAGTACAGGACATTCCCTGTACAAATGGCATTAAAACCCGTAACTGGCACTTCTTTTAAGAAACCTCGATCGTTTAAGGACGTTGGGATGAATTTTCGTGTAAATCCTAATACTAAAGATGTTGCCTCTGTTATAAATGATAATGCTATAAAACAGTCAATCAGAAATTTAGTTTTGACCACTCCTGGCGAAAAACCATTTTCACCAAATATCGGATCTCGTATTTCCGAACTCTTATTTGAACCTCTTGATCAATTTACCTCTGATTCCGTTAAGGAAGAGGTAATAAATACCATTGAACAATATGAACCTAGAGTTGTATTATCGACTGTAAATGTTCGCACCGATTATGGGAAGAATCAATTAGAGGTATTCATTGAATACACAATCGTTGGTCTACCTACTGTAGAAACCATTGAGTTCGTTCTTAAGAGACCAGAATAATGCAACCAAATAACCTAACAGCATTAAATTTCGAGGATATTAAAGCTTCGATTAAATCATACCTTAGAACAAGGTCTGAATTTACTGATTACGATTTTGAAGGGTCATCACTTTCTTATCTGATTGACACTTTAGCGTACAATAGTTACTATAGTGCGTTTAATGCTAATATGTCGATGAATGAGGCATTTTTGCCATCGGCAACTATTAGAGATAACATTGTTAATATTGCAAAACTTCTAAATTACGTTCCACGCTCTATTGTTTCTGCAAAAGCGTGTATAAAAATTACTGTACAGACAACTGCTGCGAATGGGCAGTTTCCTACAAGTTTGACCCTTAGTAAAGGTGCAGTTGCAAGTGGTGGAAACTATATTTTCAATATTCTTGAGTCTGTTACTACTACGGTCGATACTACAACTGGTATTGCTGTGTTTGACAATGTAATGATTCAAGAAGGTAGTATCGTAAACTTCTCATACACTGTAAACACCTTTGCGAGACAGGTTTATAAGATTCCTTCTGAAGATGCGGACATTGCAACCCTAACAGTTCGTGTAAGACCTAATGAATCATCTACAGCATCAGACTTATACAGTCGTGTAGATACAATTACTGATTTGACTGCAACAACTCGTGCATACTTCATTTCTGAAGGTGAAGACATGCGTTATGAGGTTAAGTTTGGTGATAACACTGCAGGTAGAGCACTTAATGATGGTGAAATCGTTCAATTAGAATATTTGGTATGTGCAGGTACAGAAGCGAACGAAATTAGTGCATTTTCTTTTATAGGAAACGTAGTTGACTCAAATGGTGTCAATTATTCACAATCTAATATCCTTACAGAAACAAAAGATCGTTCACAATTAGGATCTGCTGCAGAAAGTGTAGAATCTATCAAATATAACGCACCAAGATACTATTCTGCTCAATATCGTGCAGTTACAGCACAAGACTATGCTTTAATTACAAAACGAGTTTATTCTAACGCTGATTCTGTAGTTGCATATGGTGGAGACACTTTAAATCCTCCTGTATACGGAAAAGTCTATATTGCTATCAAAACTAAGACAGGATCTCTTCTAAATGATGCAACAAAGAAAACTATTGCTGCAGATTTAAGAAAATACGCAATGGCATCGATTGATCCTGTAATTATCGATCCTGAGGACATTTACATCTATCTAAAAGTCTTTGCACAGTACAATACTGCTACTGCATCAAATACTTCAGATATTAAGACTAATATTTCAAATGGTATCAAAGATTGGGCATCACAAACTCAAATCAACAACTTCAACTCTACATTTAGATCTGGAGACTTTGAAAAGGCAGTTCAACTCTCAGATTCCAGTATCACTGACGTTTCACTGCAACTTTCTCTCTTAAGATACATTAGACCAGTAACAAACCAAACCAATACTTATTGTATTGCTACTGGTGGTGAATTATATGATAGTAATCCTAGTAACACTGATGGAACTTGTAAAAAGGAACCAATTCTGTTATCAGGAACATTTAGAACTGCAGATAGACCTGGTGTAGATCAGCAGTTTGAAGATGATGGATTTGGTAACTTAAGAGTATTCTATAATACTGGTAATAAGAAGGTATACACTAATCAGACTGCAGGCACAGTAAATTACTCCACTGGTGAAATTTGCTTTGGTCCTGTAAATATTATCGGTGCTGGTGTAAATATTCCTACATCAGGAGTTAATATTAGTGATTCTACAACAGGTGCTGGTTCTGTAACGGATGGTTCATTACTTCCTGCAGATTTGGCAATTCCTGTTCTGTTTATTCCTTCAAACGTTGCAACTGTACCTGCTTCAACACCAGGCACAATTATTAACGTTATTGATCCAGAAGTCACAGTTGTCCCACTTGGTTCAACACCACCTGCCACTATCCCACTAAATAGTTTGACACCTGCGGTATTCAATACTACTCCTACAACATTAACTGTAGAAGACATTGGTAACGCTGGTAATTTAACCGACACATCTTGTTTCTAAGTGTAGATGAATATCAATAAGGTCTCTCAGTCGATTGTAACCCAGACTCCTGATTTTATTGAGAACGAGTATCCATTATTCAATAAATTTATTGAATATTACTACCGTTCTCAAGAGAAGACAGGTTTAGGGCAGAATATTCTTAATGAATTTCTGCAATATCTTGATATTGATAAACTGAATATCGATATCTTAGATGGTGCTACAAAAGTAGTTGAATCTTTTTCGACTGCTGCAGATGAGATTGTTGTAGAAAGTGTTGATCAGTTTTTAGAGAATGATGGAACGGTTTTAATTGGTAATGAGGTAATATATTACGAAAAAACTACTCATGCACCAAACATTGCATTGAGTCCTGGTATTTCATATGAACAGGTAAAACTAAAGTGGACAAACCTTGCAAGTCCTCTTACTTCGTTCGATGGAACAACACAGATTTTTAATTTAACGTCTCAAGATAGTCCTGTTGCAGCACCCTCTGCACAACACCTTATTGTTTCAACTTATGGTGAAGTTTTAGTACCAGGTATTGACTATACCGTTAGTGGAACACAAATTACGTTTACTACTGCACCTAGAGCAAGAGTTCCTGCAGATGATGCGTCTTCTACCTTTATTACTTACTTAAGTGGTTTCGTAGAAAATACAATCGTAGGTATTGATAATTTATCGACAGCATTTGGTGGTGGTAAAACACAATTTACCATGACTAGAAATGGAGTAAGATATGAACCAGTCGCTGACGAATATGTTCTTGCAGTTTACGATAATCGCCTTTTAGTTCCTAAAGTTGACTTCTTCCTTGATGGGGATCAGTTTATTTTCTTAACTGCACCTTTAAATGGTCGTTTTCTTTCCTTATACTCTATTGAAGCACCTATTCCTTCATTCGGTTCTGGTGCTGTTGGTTATTCTCGCGTTAATAATGCAGGTGAGTTAACTAGCGTTTCAATAAATGCAAATGGTAGTAATTATAGATTTGAATATCCCCCTCAGGTATCAGTAAACTCTGATGAAGGTAGTGGTGCTTCTATTAGTAGTTTAGTTAATGGTATCAAGAGTTTATCACTAATTGATGGTGGTAAAGGTTATAGTGAAACTAATCCTCCTGTTGTTCAAGTTCAGACTCCTACTAAACCAGGTTCTACAGCAGCAGTATTGAAAGCAACCGTCTCTAACGGTGCTGTATCGGGTCTAGAGGTGCTTACTTCTGGTTCTGGGTATACATTTACCCCTAGGATCACTTTTAAGCAACCAGGCGGTGCTGAACTGGGCACATGTCCCATTGTAAATGGTCAGGTATCAGGTACTGTTCCTATTACCAATACAGGTTTTGGATATACTACAGTTCCTAGCATTTACATTGATGAACCCACAGGAGTCAATGGAATTAAAGCAACATTAATTCCAGTTTTAACTAATGGTGAAATTACTAGCATTACTATTGCTAATGCAGGTCAAGGATATGAAACCACTCCTAGAATCGCTGTTGTAGATCCTGTTGGTGCTCAAGTTCTTGAAACTACAGTAGATAATGATGGTAGAGTCATCGGAATTGAACTTTTAAATGGTGGTAGTGGATTTGATGATATTCCTTCTGTTTATATCGTAGATAATAGAGTAAACGATCAAGGAGTTTATATTGGTGGTAGTGGTGCTACTGCAACTGCTGCTATTTTCAATGGTCAAATTACTGATATTAACGTAACTGCTTTTGGTACTGGATACAGTCAAACTTCACCTCCTAAAGTTGTAATTCAAAGTCCTCCAGAGGCAAGAGCATCTGCTGAGATTGGTTTGAATGAAGTTACTGGTTTTACAGTAAATCAGAAAGGTAAAGGATATAGTAAGGCAAAATTTGTTGGATGTGCTAGAGCAGCGAGTGGTATTACCAATTATACAGAAGATGGTAATGCAGTATTCACAAATAACACTGTTGCAGCAACTGGTGCTATCGATGCACCTGTAAAATGTCTTGATGCACTTTTTGTCAAAAGATTATTAGACAAATATACAGAACAGTTTTTACCTGATGTTCCAGAACTAGATTATAAGAAAATTGACGTTAGAACAGCAATTAAGACAATTAAAGATTTCTATACTGCAAAGGGAACCTCTTTCAGTATTAGTTACCTCTTTAAGTTACTTTATGGTGAACAGGTAAGTATTACCTATCCTAAAGATCAAATTATCAAACCATCTGCAGCAACTTGGTCTATTGACACTATTTTGCGTGCAACTTTGGTTAGTGGTGATCCTACTGACATCAGAGATGGTCTTTTAACACAAGAAGCAGATATTGCAGATACAAATATTAAAGCAGCGAGTGCATTGGTTGAAAACTATATTTCAATCAAAACATCTGATGTAGAGATCTTTGAATTGGTCTTATCAGAGGAAACTATTAATGGAACATTTGTTGTTCCTTATAAAACAAAATTAGCAGAACCTCTTGATACAACAGAGTCTATTATTACAGTTGACTCTACTATTGGTTGGCCAGAAAGAAACGGTGAGTTTATTATTGGTGGAGCTGAAGTTGTTCAGTATAAAGAGAAGTCACTTAACCAGTTTATTGAGTGTACTCGTTCTGTAAACAATATTGTAGAAGATTGGGATTCTGCTACAGAAGTGGCATCTAATTTCCAAGTTTTCATTAATAGAGGAACTCCTCAAGAGGTTGTTTTAAATGTTGTTGGTATTGTTGATGCTCAACAAACAACTCTTACAGATACAGGATCTTATTACTTACCTGGCGACAAATTAACTGTTTCTAAGTTAGGTGGCACAGGTACTGCTCCTGAGTTGACAACTTGGTTGTATAACGTTAAGAAACTGATTGAAGTCACTAGCATTACATATGGTGGTGTTAATGATCAGTCAGCAACTGTTACTTGCTCAAACCCACACGGTCTTTTAGTTGGTGATCAGGTTACAATTTACGGTGCCAACCCGATTCTCTTCAATGGCACGTTTGAAGTAACATCTAGAGATAGTACTACTGTATTCCAGTATCAATTACCTCAACCTGCAACAGTTGTTCCTCAAGGTAATATTCTTGTATCTGTTGACTTGAATAAAGGTAAATCTGATAGCACTCCTGTATTGAACGCTATCGGACCATATACAACAAACGTTCAAAACTCTTTCTTTAATACAGAATACGTTTACGTCGCTTCTACAGGTATTCCCAACTACAAGATCGGACCTTTTCCTGGTTCTGCTCTTCTACCTGGCAACCAACGTAAATTAAATAGATTCCCACTTACTCCTGTTACTATTTCCACAAAGAATAGTATCAATCCTGGTCCGATTGGAACTTGGGTAAATGGTGTATCAATTTGGTCTTACAAGTCTAGTATCAAGAAAACATTTGGTGCTGTAACTTCGATTGATATTACAAATGCAGGTTCTGGATATGATGCTGCATCTCCTCCAAATATCACTATCTCTGGTGGTAGTGGAACTGGAGCATCTGCATCAGTTGTTGTTAACGGTTCTATCTCTGAAATCACAGTCACAAACGGAGGTTCTGGGTATACATCTTCTCCTCTAGTTTCTATCGTTGGTGGAGGCGGTTCTGGTGCTGCTGCGACTGCTATCATCACTAAAGGTGTCGTATCTAGAATTCTAATCAATGATGGTGGAACAGGATATACTTCTCAACCTACTATCTCTATTGTTGGTGGTGGAGGAGCTGGTGCAACAGGCACAGCAAACGTTAGAGGTCCTATTCAATCTATTGCGGTAACATCTGGTGGTGCTTCTTATACATCTAAACCTAGTGTTGTTCTGAGTTCTGGTTCTGGTGCTGTAGCACAAGCGATCGTACAGAATGGTCGTATTATCTCTATTGCTATTATCTCTGCAGGTTCTGGATATACCACTGCACCTACAATTTCAATTCAAGGTGATGGTTTTGGTGCTGTTGCAAGAGCAACTATTGATGTTGATGGTGAAAATGCTGGTAGAGTTACTGGTATTACAATTATCAACAGAGGTATTGGATATACACAGGGCACAACAATTATCAATTTGACATCAGTCGGTCAAGATGCTAAGTTTACTGCTAACGTATTTGAGTGGACTTATAACTTACAAGAAACATCTACTTTAGATGCTGCTAAGGGTGGAGTGTTTGAAGGATATAATAATCAGTATGGTGGTGAATATGCTCACCCATCTAACCCTCAAACTTTAAGATACATTCTTGGTGATAACTTATTTAAAAATACACAACAACAAATTAAAGAACAGGAAGATCAATTAGTTCACTCTCCTATTATTGGATGGGCATTTGACGGTAACCCAATTTACGGTCCTTATGGATACTCTGATCCTACTGATCAAAACTCTTCTATTGCAAGACTTAATACTTCATATCGATTAAAACCAAATCTTGTATTTGATACAATTACTAATCCATATCCTGTAAGAACTGCAGGTCCTCTTCTTAATGAAGAAGCAGCAGGTAAATTTGTTGAAGACTATGAATACATCTTCAGTTTAGGTGATCTTGATCAGTACAATGGTCGTTTCTGTAAGACACCTGAGTATCCTACAGGTAGATATTGTTACTTCGTTACCATTGATACTACAGAAGATGGTAATCCACTTTTCCCATATATTCTTGGTCCTAGTTTTAACTCTGTTGTTGATAGTTGGAACTTGGATGCAAATGCAACACAGCAGAATATTCCTTCTGGTGTTGTTAGATATCGTGATCCTTATGAGAACGTTGATATTGACGTTGAGAGGGCACCAAATGCCTCTACAAACGCTCTAACTACCGAAGATGGTCAATTACTCCTATTCGAGGTAGAAGACGAGGATAGAAGCGGTGTGATCGATCAAGCAGAGATTGATGATCCTGATCAAATCTTTGAAGAATCACCTTTACAACTCTTTGATTATTTCCCTAAAGTCAAACTTGATTCTAAGGTTGATATTGAAGTTGAAACTATTACTAAGTTTGAAGATGCTTC
>CEPT01095264.1_pt1 | contig 10447 bp, 9 predicted proteins | sample 356221 | NCBI WGS metagenome assembly CEPT01 (sample SAMEA2620081, study PRJEB7988) | marine metagenome | isolation source: saline water (ENVO:00002010), including | reverse complement strand
TGAACTGATACATCTAATTTCATTGATCCAGTACCCTCGTTTTTAACGTCAGTAGAATACGAAACGTTGACAAAGCCTGAATCTTTTACTGAATTTTGATTTACCTCATAATGGCCAGGCATTGAATCGCTAGTTGCAGATAAGCCCGCTACGCCCCAGTCAAAGTATTGCCAATAATTAGTGTCAGTAGAGGCTGCATTTAGAGAATTAATCATTGGAGAGGTGTCTCCGGTCCATGTTCCAGCAGCGTGGGTTCTTACTGGGCCACTTCCGCCTCCAGCTGTTCCTCCACCGCCTGATGACCATGGTGTACCATTAAAATTACTATTTACAGCGCCAGGAGTACCTTTTTGACCAGAAGTAATTCCCCAGCTCGCAGCAAGAGAATTATCTGCTGCAAAATCTTTAAGCTCTAATGATGGTCCAAGTCCATCCGCGCTAGCTGCTGATGCAGTTGGAGGAGAGCCTGATGATTGTGCACCCCAATCGCCTCCATCATCGTACTCTACCTCATCAACAGTAGTACCAGATGCATCAGAAACCTTTAGCATTTCGCCAGAATTGGAAAGGGCACCGCTGGTCCAGATTAAATCAGGATCAAATCCATTGTCAGCTTTAAATCTTTCTGCGCTACGCGCGACAATAAGATATTTACCAGCTTCCAATGAAGTGCCGCTAGGGAAGGTAAATTCAATGCCATCGGTAAAGGCCCAGTTGGACATATCTACTGCAGATTGGCCTGCATTAAAAAATTCAATCCATTCGCCATCATCGTTAGTGTCATATGTATTGGGGTCCCCCGGTGTTGTTTCGTAATAGGGATTAAACATTATTTCATTAATTACTATCTGGGAAAATGAAAAGGATAGCAACATTGAAATTGAAAAGAAAAACGTTAACGTTTTTTTCATAATAGACCTCTCTCAAATAATTGTACAATTGCCAATTTGGCAAAAGAAAATATCATAAAATATTAAAGTACGCAAATAACATTCTTTCATTGTGCAAAATTTTTGCATAATATTGGAACACTATTTTTATTCAAAATGGCAACAGGATTAAAAGAAATTTCAAACTTAACTGGGTATTCGCTTTCGACGGTATCCCGTGTACTAGCGAATAAAATCAGCGGTAATTCTCCTAGTGCTAAGGAGATTTTAACTGTTGCGCGCGAGATAGGATATAGCAAGTATCGCGATGCCGCACCATCATCAAATCGAATTTTAGATATCGCTCTAATTACTCAACACTTCTCTGAAGAGTTCTACGCCTACCTCTATGCAAGCTTTGATAAAATTTGTGCTGAGCAAAACCACTCGCTGACTATCCATTCCCTACGGTACAACAAGTCAATTAAAGAACAACTGCTTTATTTATCCCAAAATCATGATGGATTCATCTTGTTCTTACCCACGCTAGATACCTATGGCTATGATGTTATTAAAAAAAGTCTTAAAGACTATCCCATCATTTCAATTGCTCCTGTATTTGAACCCGTCTTTGATACTTTTACATTTGATTCCTATCAGGGAGGTGCATTAGCAGCAAAGCAGTTTATTGAATCCGGCGTAGAAAAGTTTGGTGTGATTCATGGCCCACCTGAAAAATGGGAGGCGGAATTGCGTAAAAGTGGATTTTATGATACGCTGGAGAAAGAAAGTAAAAAAGTATCTTGGAGCTTTAAAGGCGATTATTCATTTGAATCGGGCGAAATGGCTTTTCACGATATTTATGATAACAAAATTAAGAAAATTGGAATTTTTGCTAGCAATGATCAAATGGCCGTGGGATTTATTCACGCTGCTCTTGAAAAAAACGCTAAGATTCCTGGAGACTATAATATAATTGGGTACGACAATATTCTATTTAGTAAAATTTTCTACCCAAAGCTAACAACTATAAATACCGATGTTGACCAGCTCTCTTTTGAAGCGCTTGACTATCTCGTTCGAATGATTAAAGGACAGATAAAGTCAGGCACTGCTGCGAAAAAGACCCTGATACCGGTAAATCTAGTTGAGCGAGACACTGATAAAATGAGGTAAAAAATGACAAAGAACATTTTTAAAATTACAATTTCACTTTTCACTTTAGTCTTATTTGGTTGCAGCGATGCAAAAACCGAAAAGCTGATTGCTGACACTGAATTTGTTGAAACACTTATGAGCGATATGACGCTCAAAGAAAAGATCGGTCAAATGACTCAGGTTGATAGACAATTTCTAAACGATATCTCTGATATTTCAAAATACGGTTTCGGTTCTCTTTTAAGTGGTGGAGGAAGCACACCAGCCACAAATGAGCCAAAAGCTTGGGCAGATATGTATGATAGCTATCAGCGAGAGGCCTTAAAAACCAGATTGCAAATTCCCCTTATATATGGAATTGATGCTGTCCACGGCCATAACAATGTTGTTGGTGCTACAATCTTTCCTCATAATATCGGTCTAGGTGCAACCCGCGACGCAGCACTAGTAGAGGCTGTCGCTCGAGCAACCGCATTGGAAGTTGCTGCAACGGGTATGGATTGGGACTTCGCACCCTGCCTTGCTGTTCCAGATGATTATCGTTGGGGAAGAACTTATGAGGGATTTTCAGAAGACACAGATCTTGTATCCCAGCTTGGTGGCGCTGCTGTTAGAGGATATCAATCAACTGATATCAGTAATCCTCAAAGTGTTCTTGCCTGTGCAAAGCATTTCATTGGCGATGGAGGCACAACTTTTGGAACAGGGTTAAATAATTTAATCGATAGAGGAAATTTAGCCATATCAGAAGAAGAGCTCAGAAAGAGACATTTGCCTCCATTTCAAAAAGCAATTGATGAAGGTGTTGCGACTTTTATGGCGGCTTACAACACCTGGAATGATGTCAAATGTCATGCAAATAAGTTTTTGCTTACCGATTTACTGAAAGATGAACTCGGGTTTAAAGGTTTTGTTGTTTCAGACTGGGCAGCAATTGAAGAAATTCCTGGAGATTATAAATCTGATATAATTACATCTATAAATGCTGGTATTGATATGGTCATGGTTCCTGGTGCGGTAAAGTTTGGAAACGAATCTTTTGAAAATTTTTTGAAGCTGCTTGAAGAATCTGTTCAAGAGGGATCAATACCTATGGAAAGAATTGATGATGCTGTAAAGAGAATTTTATTAATCAAAAAACAGTCTGGACTTTTTGATAGACCTTTCAGCGATCAACAGCTTTTAGCACACATTGGCTCTGACAAGCATCGCCAGATTGCGCGCGAAGCTGTTAGAAAAAGTATGGTGCTGCTAAAAAATAAGGACGGGATCTTACCTCTTCCAAAAGAAGGCAAAACAATAATCGTTGCTGGAAGAGGGGCAGATAATATAGGTATGCAATCTGGCGGTTGGACAATAAGCTGGCAGGGAGATATGGGGCAAACTACAGATGGAACAACAATCTTAGATGCGATAAAGTCAGCTGTGAGCCCGGGCACAGTTGTTGAATATACCCCTGATGGTACAGCGTATACTGGTGATCTTGCGGTGGTTGTTGTTGGCGAAAAACCTTATGCTGAAATGCAAGGAGATCGTAAAGATTTGAAACTTGATAAAGAGGATTTAGACGTAATTAAGCGCTTTAAAGAAAACGATATCCCCGTTGTAGTTGTGCTCTTATCAGGAAGACCCATGATCATTACGGACGAAATTGAAAAATGGGATGGCCTCATTGCAGCATGGCTCCCCGGAACAGAAGGTTCGGGTGTAGCTGATGTTTTATTTGGTGATTACAATCCTACAGGAAAGTTGTCATTTAGCTGGCCAAAGAATATGAATCAATTTCCAATTAACCCTGAAGATGATCACCTTTACAGTTTTGGTTTTGGCTTATCATATTAATGTTTTTGGAGAGGGTGAATGTCATATAGGCTAGGAATTGATCTAGGTGGTACAAAAATTGAAGCTGTTATCATTGATGAACAGTTTCAAGTTGTAAAACGAGAACGTGTACCAACAAATAGAGATGATGGCTATGAAGCAATTATTGAAAGAATAATTTCTCTCTCAAAGTCAATGATAGATGACTACAAAGAGTTTGAAGGTCCAATAGGTATTTGCACCCCTGGAACCATTGAAGCAGAGACAGGTCTTTTAAAGAATAGCAATACCGTTTGTCTAATTGGAAAACCCATTCAAAAAGACATGGAGTCTCAGCTTGGGATACCGGTACTAATGGAGAACGACGCAAATTGCTTTGCACTTGCTGAAGCAACTTTAGGTGCAGGTAAAAAATACAATGTTGTTTTTGGTGTTATTCTTGGAACCGGATGTGGTGGAGGAATTACTATGCTTAAAAACATTCATCGCGGTGCAAATAGAATCGCGGGTGAATGGGGGCATCACTGCCTACATCCTAATGGTCGTGAGTGTTACTGCGGCAATCAAGGATGTATTGAAGCCTACATCTCCGGTACGGCTCTCGAAAAAGAGTGGTACGAGCTTACAGGTGAAAAGCATCGTGTTACCGATATTATTGATAGCGGCATGCATGAAAAACACCCTGAATGGAAACAAAATTTTTTAAAAAACTTTGGCAGGGGCCTTGCAAATGTTATAGACATCCTAGACCCGCATGCGATAGTCATTGGTGGAGGATTATCCAAAATCGATTTTCTATATAGTGAAGGCAAAGAATCTGTTTACAGGGAAACATTTAGCAAAATTGTACGAACCCCTATTTTAAAAAATAAACTGGGAGATTCCGCTGGTGTTTTTGGTGCTGCCATGCTTTCGGATTACATGTGAGGTTTGCTAAATGGCTATATCACCTTTCGGCCACAGACCAATTAATTATAATTGGTTTTTTCTTTTTTAGCATAGCCCTTTCTTATTTAACGATTATTAGCTTACGTTTTTGGCATAATAGAATCCATCATAAAGCTGAATATTCTCATAACGTCCGCATCACACCGATCTTTTTGCTTGGACTTGCTTTGATCTATGCAGCTTTATTGTACATGTCTATAGGTGAGAGTGTAACTAAGTGGATTTTAGAGCTTTCTCAGTAGCTAGAAGCAATGACTAGTCTTATTTTTTTACATTTCAGAAAGAACAAATGGTGGGCGTTTAAGCAAATGGGTTCCCATAGAAAATTTTTTTCCGATATTGATGGGCTTACGTTTTATAAGATGCTTGGTACTGGAAGCGATCCTGGCTTTAGTATGTATCCAGATTTTTCTACCTATGCACTTCTTCTCAATTGGAATGATGAATCCAGTGCTAATGAATATTTTAAATCGAACCCTTATTTTAATAGCTTAATATCACGTGCCGACTCTTATAGAAGAGTTTCTCTCTCGTGCTTTAAATCGGTTGGGAAATGGGATAATGAAAATCCATTCATTGGCGATCAAAATAAGATTGAATCTGATAAATACAAAGTTGGAGTCATCACCAGAGCAACAATACATTTTAGCAAGCTGGTCTACTTTTGGAGATCGGTTAAATCTGCAAGCGACGCCATATCCTCGGCTCAAGGTGTTAGTTTTTTCAAAGGAATTGGAGAGTTGCCATTTGTTCAGCAAGCAACGTTTAGCATTTGGGATTCTGTATCAGACATCAAAAGCTTTGCGTATAACAATACTAATCATAAAGAAATTGTTGAGAAAACACGCAGGCAAAATTGGTATAGTGAGGATCTTTTCGCGAGATTTCATGTATTAAATGATTCAGGTGTAAAAAAAATAAATCATGAATAAAGCTATTATAATTGGTTCCGGAATTGCAGGACTTGCGACCGCTGCCCGACTCTTGTCCAAGGGCTATGATGTATCGATTTTTGAAGCTGGTGAGGTGACTGGCGGTAAAATTCATTCATTTAATTTAGGTGAGTACAGATTTGATGCCGGACCATCGCTGTTTACTCTTCCTTATTTAGTGGATGAACTTTTTGAAAATCTAGGCGAAAACCCCAGGGATCATTTTAATTATATTAAAAAAAAGGTGCATTGCCAGTATTTTTGGAACGACGGAAACACGCTTACTGCTTACGCAGATGTTGATAGGTTTAGTAAGGAGGTTAAGAAAAAATTTGGCGTAGAGCCAAAATTAATTCAACAATATCTCCTTCGCTCAAAAAAGAAATATGATCTAACAGAAAAAATCTTTCTAACAAAATCACTTCATAGTTTATCTACCTATTTTTCAAAAGATACTCTGAAAGCGATTTTTTCAATGAATAAGTTAGATATATTCAAGAGTCTCCACGCCACCAACGAGCGCTTAATTAATGAGCCACACCTTATCCAGCTTTATGACAGATACGCAACCTATAACGGTTCAAACCCTTATGAAACGTCAGGTATAATGTCAATGATTCAACATCTTGAGTCGCATTATGGAACCTGGGTACCAAAAGGTGGCATGGTAGAAATAAGTAGGTCAATAACAGATCTATTAAAAAGAAAGGGTGCAAAAATATTTCTCAATTCAAAGGTAGAAGAAATCACTACTTCAAAGAATGCAGTATCCGGCATCATCGTGAACGGAGAACAAATTAAAGCTGATTATGCCATATCAAATATGGATATCTACTACAGCTATGAAAAACTTTTATCAAAACACAAAACTCCTAAAAATGTATCTGAAGCTGAACGCTCAAGCTCAGCTTTAATTTTTTACTGGGGTATCAAAAAAACATTTGAAAACCTAGATCTTCACAATATTTTATTTTCTGAAAACTACCAGCAAGAGTTTGAGGAGATTTTTAAACGTGGTAGAATTAGCAGCGATCCAACCATTTATATAAATATTACTTCTAAAGATATTCCTAGCGATGCACCAACAGGCTGTGAAAACTGGTTTGTTATGGTAAATGCGCCCCATGATCAAGGACAAAATTGGAATGAAATTGTAACAGAATTAAAGAGAGTAACGATTCAAAAAATTAATAGATTGCTCGATGTCAAAATTGAGAATTATATAGAAGTGGAAAAAGTGTATACTCCAAAAACCATAGAACAAATTACTCGATCCTATCGTGGCTCGCTTTACGGCACTTCAAGCAATTCAAGATTTTCAGCTTTTTTAAGACATCCTAATCATACAAAAAAAATTAAAAATCTTTATTTTTGCGGAGGAAGCGTCCATCCTGGTGGCGGCATTCCACTTTGCTTGCTATCCTCAAAAATTGTATCCGGTCATTTTCCAAATGCTTCAAAATAAACTGAAATATAATCTGCCACTTTATTCCTCAATCATTATTTGGACGTTTCAAATTTTTGGATTAATTGGCATTTTGTTTTGGAACAGCCAATGGTTCATCAACGCTACTCCTTTATGTTTAATGATATATTTTGGTCTTGTCATTTCAAATGGAAACAGCAGCAGTCTCTCTTTTATATCAATAGCATTTCTATGGGGTTTGCTTGCTGAGATAATTGGAGTCCAGACAGGTATTTTGTTTGGATCTTATGCGTATGGGGAAACTCTAGGGTTAAAAATATTTGGAGCTCCGCTTGTCATTGGGCTCAATTGGGTTACAACGGTAATTATTTGTGCATCAATAGTAAATAAGTTAAAAATACAAAAACATTACAAAATACTTACTGCTATTGCATTAATGCTTTTATTAGATTTTTTTATTGAGCCAGTTGCCCCAAAAATGGACATGTGGTCATTTTCAAACATTGGCCATGCGCCTTTGTCAAATTATGTCACTTGGGCGTTAGTAGCCCTACCGCTTCAGCTTCTTTATTTTTACAAAAAACTAGAGTTCAGTTTTCTTCTTAGCATGAATCTCTACATTTCTCAGTTATTATTTTTTATAGCGCTTGGGTTAGCCCTTTAGACTTTTTCTCATAATCATTTCCTCTTGGATATAAACAGGAAGAAATAACAATGAGAAACCGTAAAACATATCCTCAAAGGGTATAGTTCCAATTCTTATTCCCAGATTATGAGAGTCATTGTACCAGACTATTTGATCAGGGATAAATGAACCAGTTAGAAGGCCATTAATAATGAAAAAGGGAATTAAAATAAAAATATATGACAGTAAAAACGAGCTATACATCTGTGGCGTTCTAGTGAATCCTAGTCCCATTAATAAAGCTGCTAGACCAAATGCAAATACAGTATAATAGTTTCCCAGGTTTAAAATTACGGTTATTACTAAAAAAACAATAATGCCGATAGATATAACCTTTGATGCGTATGGAGAAAATTTGAGTTTTGGGGTAATAAACTCTTTGCAGTAATGAATGAACAGTGAGCTAAATGGTATGCAAAAGAAAAACAGCCACTCCTCAAGAGGAAGACCTAAAATATTCACCCCAACCAAATAAAGATCATTGAAGCCCCAAACTCCTAAGCGGGTAAACATTATATCATGAGAAATAAAAAAAACCGTGGTAATTAGGAAGCCAAACTTGAGGGATATAAACTTTTTAAAATACGCTACTCTATGCTCAAATGATAAGGCTAGAGGGATAGAAAGTGAAGAGAGATTAATTATTAGGTAGAGATAATTATCCATTCTTTACGTTGAGCGCTTTAAGTGATTTAAAGCTCACAAACAGCATTCCAAAAAATTCACCGTTTTCTTTTTGTTCGTTCGCATGATGCTTTCTGTGCTCATAGAGCACAGCTCGCAGATAGGAATTTTTAGGTTTGGTAAAAATTTTGATTCTGCGATGAATGAAAATATCATGCACAAAAAGATATGCTATGCCGTAAAGGAGGATGCCCAATCCAGAGAAAAATAAAATGTCATTTTGATAAATACTTCCAAAAATAAAACCCGAGGCGCTTGGTATAGCAAAGATCAAAGCAAACGAATCATTTTTTTGCAGAGGTTTGCCTGTGAGGACATGGTGATCCTCGTGCAAGAACCATAATGGGCCATGCATAAGATATTTGTGCGTAGCCCATGCTGCAAATTCCATTCCAACAAAAGCAACTATTACTATTAAAAATTCAAACATAACAGGCGTGAAATTTACATAAAAAGTATTTTTTTAAGGAAAGTATTATTCACTTTTTCTTTTTTCTTTTCATCTCTAGAAGCTTCCAAGCAGCTTTGGGAATTTTTTCAAGATCGTTCATTTCTCCAGCTCCTTGCAGCCATTCTCCGCCATCAATGGTAACCACCTCTCCATTAATATAGGATGCCATATCGCTAACTAAAAAAGAGGCTAAATTTGCAAGCTCAGAGTGCTCTCCCAAACGCTTAAGCGGAATCCTTGCTTTCATTTTTTTCTCAATTCCTAATCCTGGTGGGGCTAAACGTGACCATGCTCCTTTTGTTGGAAAAGGTCCTGGAGCTATTGCCACTGTTCTAATACCATACTTTGCCCATTCAACAGCCAATGATCGGGTCATAGCCAGTACACCAGCTTTTGCACATGCAGACGGGACAACATAGCCTGAGCCTGTCCATGCATAGGTTGTAACAATATTTAGTATCACTCCACTTTTATTTTTGCGCATAATCTTACCCGCTGCTTGACTACAATGAAATGTTCCATTTAATACAATGTCAACAACGGTCTTAAATGCATTTGAGCTAAGATTTTCTGTAGGGCTTATAAAATTTCCCGCAGCGTTGTTAACTAAAATATCTACTGATCCAAGTTGATCGACAGCTTGATTGATCATTGATTCAACTTGATCAGGATATCTAACATCGCAAACTATTGGGATTGCTTTTTTTCGTCTTTTTCTAAATTCTTTGGCCGTATCATTTATTACTTTTTCTCTTCTACTTGTTAAGACCAAATTTGCACCAAGATCTGAAAATCGCTCTGCCATCGATTTGCCTAATCCTGTACCACCTCCGGTAACTACAATATTTTTTCCTTTTAAAAGTTTTTTATCAAACATTTTGTACCCTTAAATAAGATAATAAACTAATCATAAAACAAAAAAGCCTCGACAAGAATCGAGGCTTTTTTGATATAAATTCAATACTTTATAAAGTATTAATTGGGATCGTTTTCAGCTTGACCAGCTTGAAGCGCAGCACCCATAGCAGCTCCTTCGTCAGCGCCATTATTTAACTGTTCCATAAATACGCTGTAGGCCGCATCTCTTCCCGCTGTCCACTCATCCTCAGTTCTCCATCCGGTTTGCATAACAAAGTAGTCATACAAGCCCATAGCAACGAACTCAAAAACCTCTGCTCCTTGCTTGCCTTGTTCAAGAGCAGCTTTTGTTCCTTCTTCAACCATCACTTTTGCAACTTCATCCATGTGCTCGTCTTTATCAACAACTCCATCATCATTTTTGTCTACACGGGCAAAGTCTTCATCAAAGCTGTCCGCACCTCCTTCATTCCAGTCAGGAGAGTTTTGGAAAAATGCCATTGCTTCATCAGGAGTAATTGCGCCATCGCCGTCTTGATCTATATCTTCATAGACAGGCATTGGGGGAGGTCCACCTGGTCCACCTGGAGGAGGTCCACCTTGACTACCTGGAGG
>CEPT01162198.1_pt1 | contig 10508 bp, 13 predicted proteins | sample 356221 | NCBI WGS metagenome assembly CEPT01 (sample SAMEA2620081, study PRJEB7988) | marine metagenome | isolation source: saline water (ENVO:00002010), including | reverse complement strand
AATATCTTCATAAAAGGAGAAAAGCAGTTTCAAAAGCTGTTGATGAAGTAGTTGATATCGCAAAAGAAACAACTGCTTTGGCTAGAGTTACTAGAGGTAAAGATAAGATCGCTATTGAAGGTGCTGCTTCCTTAATGAAAAAGGGTAAGTATGATGATTTAGCTTCTTACTTAGATAAAATGCAAGAAGAACCTCGTCAATCAGTAATGATGGTTATGATGAACGATCAAAAAATTGCTGATAGAGTAATGAAGAAGATGAAAACAGAAAATGTTCATCCTTTTTTAATGGCAGAGATGACCAAAAACTTTCTTACAAGAGCAGTAGATGGTCTATCCTGGCAAGATATTGGTGAAAGATTAATCAGAACACCAGAACGCAGATTAGTTGCTCTTGCATATGCTACTAAATTAGGTAACATCTCAGCACCATCTCCAGAAGTACAAAAATTAGCAGATGAGTGTGCGTTAGAAGACTTAGAAAAAGCAACTGGTGAGCTTATTAATGATGATAGTGATTTAAAAGAAGCAGAGTCAGAAGCTGAAAAGAAAGCTGATGCAGAGCGTCAATCTAATGCTAAGAAAGCTGCTGCAATGCAGAATCAAAGCAAGCAAGATGCTAATAAAAAAGCAGATGCTAATAGAGGTGCACAACAACAAACTGCTAATAAAGAACAGGAAAAGAGAAATAAAGAATTAGAAAAAGAGCGTGAAGCTAAGAAAAAAGCTCAAGCTGCAAAAGCTGCTAAAGCTGTAGATGATCCAACTATTAAGAGTGATGGACCACAGTCTACTACTCGTAGTAAAGTAATTAGTGCAGTAGGCGCCGCTCTCGAAGATCTTGGAGTTCCTTTTGGCCAAACACGTCAAGAAACTATTGACGCTAGACGTAAAGTTTTCAAAGAGAAGATCAAAAAGCTTGCTTACGAAAAAGCAAAAGCTATGCTTGCTAAAAAAGGAGAACCTGATCCTGCAATGGAAGCAAAAGAAGAAGATGATGATCTTAAAGTAAAAGAAACAGGTAAAGTAACTAATAAGGTAAAAATGGATCCAGATGTGAAAGAAAGTGCTGGTGTTAGTTTTGTACGTAAGTTCAAACAAAAGCTATCAGAGTCGCATGAAGATGCTTTATTACAAAATCAAATCTTAGAGATGATTGGTAGCTCTTACGGAAGTCAAAAAGGTGAACCAGCAGGTGCAGAATTTGCTACAGATGACTCTCCTGCATCAGCAACAAGTATTGCTAGAGCATTAAAAGCTAGTCCAATGAAAGTACAAAAGATGTTGGACGATATGGTAGAGGCAGGACAGATAACACGCCAAGGTGATGCATATTCGTATGCTTCTCCAAGAGCAGCAGAACCAGCAGGACAAGCAGACTAAAAATATGATATGAATATTATTCTTGGTAATGGTGAAAGTCGTAAAAATTTAAATTTGAATCTTTTATTAGATCATACGACTTATGGATGTAATGCAATACATAGAGATTGGAACCCAACTCATTTAGTTTGTATTGATAATAAAATGTTACATGAGATTGTTGAATCTCAATATTGTAAAATGTATCATTGTTGGTTTAGGAACTTTCAGTTAATGGATGCAGAAATGTATCCAGTTCTTAGATCAACAGTAACACCAGGTATTGAAGTAATTGAAAATAAAAATACTGGTTATAAATTTGCATTTTACGGGCAAGAAGTAAGTAGAGTATTTCATGATGATAACCATACAATGAGCTTAGAAGAGAACCCGGTTTATTGGTTTACATGGATATCAGAGCATGATAAAGTTGATATAGTAGATGATTTAAAACATATACCATTATTAGATTCAGGACTGCTTGCAACTTGGTTATGTTGTGAGTTTGAAAAACCTGAAACTGTTTATTTGGTAGGATTTGATTTCGATATTAATGATGGAAGAGTAAACAATATATATAAAGACACACATTGTTATGCACCAAGTTATGCTTTGCCAGTTAAGGCAAAAGGTTGGGTACATAATTTTGAAGTAATATTTGAAGATCATTTTCCTGAAGTTAATTTTGTACATGTACAAGAAGAATGGTGTTTTGATAAAACAATAAAAAATATTGACACTATATCAATGGAAGAGTTTAAAACTTTATTATAAATAGATTATGGATTATATTGAGAATGTTAATGTTGCAACTATAATGCAGCAGAGTCAGACATATGCGCAACAAAAAGCAGAATTAGAACAAAGGCTTCGTGAATTGTCTGCAGAAATAGAGAATGTAAAAATTGGTATTCATAGTTTTGACGGTGCCATACAGGCACTTAAAGCATTACTAGAAACAGCTGAATCTAAAGAGATTGAAGTTCCTGAATTGGAAGAAAATTAATGGCAGATAAAAAAATACCAGGGTTAAGTACCCATGACACTCCTACTGCAGAAGATCTATTAATCATAGTAGATGATCCTACAGGTAATCCCGTAAATAAAAAGATAAGAGTAGATACTTTATTATCAGCACTTTCAACAGATACTACTACAAGAAGTGTTGCTAATAAAATACAATCTAGAGCAGATACTAATGTTTCAAGAGATGTAAATCTACGAAACACTAAGACTGTTTTACAGCCCGAAATATTAAAAGGTGAACAAGATGATGTTACTGTTTCATTGGGCTCCTTAGTTATGAACAGGAATACAGTATGGCATGTAGAAATAGATAGTACATCTGCTTCAGCAAATGATACTTTTAAATGGTATCAAGACGGTTATACAGCAGGAGGTGCTTCATCAGTTACAATTACGGGAGAAGCTCAAGCATTAGGTGGTAATGGAGTTAGTATAACTTTCGGTAGTGGTACAGGGCATAAAGTAGGTGATAAATGGCAAATAGTCGGATTAATGGAATCTAGAATAGACTTTCAAGGTAGTCTGCTGGTTGAAGATGCTATACCTGAAAATGGAAGTTTTACTAGTCATTTTTCTGAAACAGGAAATTTACAGTTAGAATCAGGAATAGATATAGCTGTAGAAGATGGTACTGAATCAGATATGTATATTACTGCTAATACTACAGCAATAAGAATAGTAGGAGATACTCAAATAGGAGCTTCAGGTAATAAAATAGGTTTTTTCGGAGCTACGCCTGTATCACAAAATTCAACATCATTTACTGGTGCAACCGTTGCTACTGTAATAACAGAATTACAAAGATTAAATTTAATAGGATAAATATTCGGATGTCTGAGGAAGACCCTTCGCAAGTTGAGCGATCCTCAGCATGATTTTAACTGGTGGTGAGTCCCACCTAAAAGCCAGCAAGGAGATTAGAAATGGCTGATAAGAAGATAACGGCTTTAACTGCGGCATCAGAAGCTGCTAGTGAAGACCTTTTACATATTATTGACGATCCTTCAGGATCACCCGTTAACAAAAAGTTAACAGTTAAATCATTCTTAGGTAATGTTACTCATACAATTACCGGCACAGCAGTAGGTACTAGAGAGATTGTGCATAAGACATTGCATACAGCTAATATTGCTGCTTCTTCTACTAATATTTTCAACGAAGTTATCACATCAGATATTACCGTTGATGCTAAAGCAACTGGTGTAAATGATGCTAATGTTGGAACTATGATTGCTTCAACTTCAACAGCTAAGATTCATGATGCTAACGTTGCTTTTGGGCACGGTAGTGGTATGCAAGTATGTGCTGCAAGTAAACACGTTATTGACCTTAATACTTTTGATAGTTCAGATACAGCTACTCTCGGAGGTAAGTCATATTGTATTATTGCAGAGCATGCAAATAGTGCAGCTACACCTTCTGCCTCACCAACAGCATTTATTTGTCTTGATGTTAAACCAGGCGGTGCTTCACAAAACGTTTCATTTGCTTTTGATATGGCACCTGTAGGTGGTTATGGTGCTTCAGCTGGTGCTAATGTAGGTCCATTCTTAACTACTGGAGCTAATACTTCTGGTTCTTATACTGCTCCTGCTAATGGTGCAATTAAATGTAACGTTTCTGGTGTAACCAAGTACATTTTACTTTGGGATGGTATTGCTTAATTAACCTTAATATATAATGGTATAATATGTTAAAACGCGAAGATATTGAAACACAAATGGGTTTTTTAGAAAAAGATACTAAGCAAGTTCAAGAGAGATTGAAGGCAGTGGAGAACGAAGCTAAACAACTTCGAGCTACACTGTCCTCTCTTAATGGTGCTATACAAGTAAGTCAGCACTATTTAAACATGTTTGATAATAATGAAGTAAGTAATGAAGAAAGTGTAGATGAAAAAGATGATTTGGGTTTTGATACCCAACTTGAAGAAACGAAGGACGATAAGGAGCCTGAGTTTATTGGATAGTAATGTTAGAGTTTGATGATATCAATGAAGGTAACATAGATCTTTATTGTATGCAACATTATGATAATCCTCAGTGTATAAGCACTGACGAATATAATGATGATATGAAAAGATTTAAATACCTTAAGAGACATTTAAATCATTACTTAGCATTTGGTGAGTTGAAAGAAAGATTGATTCTCAATCACCTGATTATGATATATAATCTATTCGATAATGAATCTGGTACTAGAATATTATTCTATAAGATAGATGAAAATAGTTGGTCAGTATTAAAACCATTTTTAATTTATCTTAAAAGAATGCCCAATAGGGTTAAAGGTATCAGAGGTAAAGATATTAGAGATAGCGATATTCAACTAGATCAACATGTAGTAAAGCAATTAAGATGCCTATAGGTTTAAAATCAGTATTAACACAAGGTTCAGATTTATACTTCCTATTTTCTTTTTTAAAGCGTCTTACAACTCCTTTTGAAAAAACTAAAGCGTATCAATTAGGCATTATTGATAAGAATGGTAAAAATCTCATAAAGAAAAGAGATTTTGAAACCCAGGAACAAAAAGATGCCTATACAATGATGGATACTCTTATTTTCAATTTGAAGAAGTTGTTAGGTAAAGTACCAGGAGGTAAATCTAGAATTGCATCATATGCAGCTGCTTTACTTCTATTAAGAGAAGAAAAGAATCTTAGTCTTCTAAAAGAAGAAGTATTAGAAGAAGAGTTTATGATTCTCTACGAAGATATGTGTTGTGAATGGCAGTTGGATATGAATGACCCTGATAGCACTTTTCTTACTGAGGAAATTATAGATGAAAATATAGTAAATAAAATTATGGATCTTCATAAGAATATAAATGCTAAAAAAGCAAAGCATATGATTGCTACTGCTCAGTCTATGGGTTTGGATCCCATTAAAATACAAATGTATCTTTCAGCAATATTACCAACTATGACTACCTTAGCAGCTAATTATGAACCTGAAGATGAAGTTATAGAAGATGCTCCTGCTAATTCAATGGGTGGAGGAGCTATAGCTGGAAGTGCTGAAGCAGGGGATGATCCACCTGTTAGAAAGAAAAAGAAAAAAGGTGATCCAATGCAGATTTTAGCTAGATCTGGAATTAAAGAGCATTTAAGAGTATTTCCATCTCAAAATATTTTATAGAAAGGTAATAATGGCAGGAATACAAGAGACAAAAGACGTTTTAGCTTTTGTACTTTCACTTGGAAAAGCAACAGCTTCCGCTATGGAAGATGGCGATATTGGTTGGTCAGATGCAATGGACTTTATTGAGCCTTTAAAAAAGTTGGGACCAGCTATTGAAAATATTGAAGACGTTTTAGTCGAACTACAAGATTTAGACGATGCCGAATTCGAAGAATTAGTACAGTTTGCTAAAGATGAATTTGGGTTAGAAGACCTAGCAGATGACGTGGAAGTTCAAGTAGAAGAAGCGCTTAATGCAGGAGTAGAGATCGTTAAGATTGTTAGAATGTTCGCCTAAAGAACATCCTCGGCAAAAAAAGGGAACTCAAAAGGTTCCCTTTTTTTATCTTGAAATTTTGTGAAATTTATACTATAATATAATCTTTAGATGAACAAACTAATGAAAACTAACTATGAGTCTATACATAGATCATAAGTATACTAATTTATTATCTTCCCGTTTACAAAGATTCACTAGAAAATCCAGAGACCTTTACAACTTCCGATGCCCGCTTTGTGGCGACTCACAAAAAAATAGATACAAAGCTAGAGGCTACCTTTTCAATAAAAAACAAAAATTAATTTATAAATGTCATAATTGTGGTGCTGGTGGACCGCTAAAGATACTAATTGATAAAATAGATCCTACATTAGCTAAACAGTATGCTTTTGAAAAGTATAGAGAAGAGCAAGGAGAAGATACTCATCCTGATAAAGAAGAAACAGTACCTATATTCAGGAAACCTAAATTTAAAAAAGTTGGAGTACCTAAACTAACTGAATTAAATGAAGATCATCCAGCTGTTAAATTTTGTGATGTAAGAAAAATTCCTAAAGTTCGTTATGCAGATTTATTTTTTGCAGATTGTTTTAAAAGTTGGGTAAGTAAATATGATGTTGAATTAGCTGCAAGATTAAAACCTAATGATCCTAGAATAATAATTCCCTTCTTTGATAAAGATAGAAAGTTGATTGCAGCTCAAGGAAGAAGTATAACTAATTCTTCTCTAAGATATTTTACTATCAAGATAGATAAGAACGCTAATAAGATATTTGGCTTAGATAGAAACGATCCTAGTCAAAGAACCTATATGGTAGAAGGACCTATTGATAGTATGTTTCTACCTAACGCTCTCGCTATGGCTGGTAGTGACTTAGATGATATAACTGATTTTTATGGTCGTGATATTGTATTTGTATATGATAATGAAAGAAGAAATAAAGAGATTGTAACAAAAATGGAAAAGGTTATTAAGAGAGGTTTCGGTCTCTGTATATGGCCAGATAAAATAAAAGTTAAAGATATTAATGATATGGTGTTGGATGGTATGGATATTTTAGATATAATCGATACTATAAATAACAACACCTTTCGTGGCTTACCTGCAAGGGTAAAATTAAATCAATGGAAAAGAGTATGATAGAAGAAGTGAAGGTTCATGATCATGGATTCGTGAAACTACTAGACGTAATGGGTGATGATGTAGAAGTAGAAAACGCAGCTAGAATTAGCTACGGTGAAGGTACACGGAAGACTAGTCAAACACGAAATCTCATTCGGTATTTAATGAGACATAAACATACATCGCCATTTGAGATGTGTGAAGTTAAGTTTCATATTAAGTTACCTATTTTCGTTATGCGTCAGATAGTTCGGCATAGGACGGCGAACTTAAATGAGTATTCAGGAAGATACTCTATTATGAGTAATGATTTTTACGTACCTCATGATGATGATATTCAAAAGCAAAGCAAGCAAAACAATCAGGGTAGAGGAGAGGACATTGTTAATAAAGGCGAAGTCAAATATGAGTTTAATCGCCAATATGACAATGCAACTTGGGCCTACTCAAATTTACTAAATCTTGATTTAGCTCGAGAATTAGCACGCTCAGTACTGCCAGTTGGTAATTATACAGAAGTTATTTGGAAAATTGATTTACATAATTTTTTCAATTTTTGTAAACTGAGAATGGATGGACACGCACAGAAAGAAGTTCGTGATTATGCAAACGCCATGTACGCCATGGTAAAACCGAAATTTCCCCTTTGTTGTGAAGCATTTGAAGATTACATTTTCAACGCGGTTTCATTCTCACAAAAAGAAATGAACATAATTCGAGATAACTTAAATGGTAGTTGGGTAATGAGTAAGTACGGTTTATCAGAGCGCGAGTCAAACGAATTTTTAGATAAGCTCAAACAAAAAGGGGAAGAAGAATGATGTTACCTACAGAATACCAATCTTTCATCCATCTTTCAAGATATGCAAGATGGAGATATGATGAAGAAAGAAGAGAAACATGGGCAGAAACTGTTTCACGTTATTTTGATTTTTTTAAAGAAGACTTGGTTGAAAAATGTAATTTCGATTTAACAGATGATGATAGAAAAGAGCTTGAGGAGGCAGTCCTAAAGTTAGATGTGATGCCGTCAATGAGATGTTTAATGACAGCAGGTGTACCATTAAAGAAAGAGAATGTAGCAGGATATAATTGCTCATATATCAAATGTGATAGTCCTAGAACGTTCGATGAAGTAATGTATGTATTGATGAACGGTACAGGAGTTGGTTTTTCCGTAGAAGAAGAATACGTAAAACAAATGCCAGTAGTGGCAGAAGAATTTTATCCTACTGATACTGTCGTTGTAGTAGCAGATAGTAAATTAGGATGGTGTAGAGCATACAAGGAATTAGTAGCTCTATTATATCAAGGTCTTATACCTAACTGGGATGTCAGTAAAGTACGACCTGCAGGGATGCCATTAAAGACTTTCGGCGGCAGAGCATCCGGTCCGGAACCTCTAGTAGATTTATTTAACTTTGTAACGGATATTTTCAAAAATGCTGCAGGAAGAAAGCTTAAGTCAATTGAATGTCATGACATCATTTGCAAGACCGCTGAAGTGGTTGTTGTTGGTGGGGTGCGCAGGTCTGCTCTTATCAGCTTGTCAGACCTCAACGACAATGAAATGCGATATGCCAAAGCCGGATCTTGGTGGGAAGCTAACGTACAGCGAGCCCTCGCAAATAATTCGGCTAACTATGACGAAAAGCCAGACATTGGTACTTTCATGCGAGAATGGCTCAGTCTCTACGATAGTAAATCTGGGGAACGAGGAATCTATAACAGTTTGTCGGCCAAAAATCAAGTCGCTAAACTAAACGAAAGAGAAGAAGATGGGAATGGAGGATATATTCGAAGACGAGACCCACGAGCAGACTTTGGCACTAATCCGTGCAGCGAAATCATTTTACGGTCCCGTGAGTTTTGCAACCTTTCAGAAGTCGTTGTCCGTGGACGGGACACTAGCGAATCTCTCAAAAAGAAAGTTAGACTTGCGACTATCCTTGGAACATTCCAATCTACTCTTACCAACTTCAAATACATAACTAAGGAGTGGAAAAATAATTGCGATGAAGAGAGGTTACTGGGCGTCAGTCTTACGGGGATTATGGATAATGTTCTTACAAATGGTAAGAAAGGAAAAGACAAAACGAGTAAACTCCTTGAAGAACTCCGTGAAGAAGCAGTTAGAACGAACAAAGAGTGGGCCGAAAAAATTGGTATACCTAGATCGGCAGCCATTACGTGTGTTAAACCTTCGGGTACTGTTTCTCAGTTGGTTGATAGCGCTAGCGGTATTCATGCCCGTCATAATCCTTACTATATCAGAACAGTGCGAGCAGACAATAAAGATCCTTTGTGTCGTTTTATGAAAGCTCAAGGTTTCCCTAATGAGCCTGATGTAACTAAACCTGACCATACTACTGTATTTTCTTTTCCTCAAAAAAGTCCAGACGGTGCTGTTTGTAGAACCGATATGGATGCTATTGAGCAGTTAGAATTATGGAAGATCTATCAAGATGCTTGGTGTGAGCATAAACCATCAGTTACTATTTCTGTCAAAGAAGATGAATGGATGGGTGTAGGTAATTGGGTATGGGATAACTTCGATAATATTAGTGGTATATCTTTCTTACCTTTTAGTGAGCATACTTACAAGCAAGCACCTTATCAAGATTGTAGTAAAGAGGAATATGAAGCATTATTAGAGACAATGCCTAAGAATGTTGATTGGAGCTCTTTAGGAGATTATGAGAAAGAAGACTTTACGGCGGGTGCGCAAACGGCTGCGTGTGCTGCTCCTGGAGGCTGTGAGGTTGTAGATTTAACTTGATTTTTATAAAAAAATATCTTATAATATAAGGGTAATATGAAAACAGACTTCGAAAAATATGTAGACGATTGCGTTAATGTTATCAAAACGTATACTGAATCATTGGACGATCAGACACTTTCGTTAGTCTGGAAATCGATCGAGAATTCTTCCGCCGGGTCGGGAAAGATCTGGTTGGAAGATATTCTTGACGAACAATTTAAATCAAAGTATCCTGATACAAAATTTATCTATGATTAGTTATGAAAGTTTTTCTTGATATGGATGGCGTTCTCGCTGATTTTGACTCACCTATTATTAATCAATTTGGAAGTAAAAAAGAATGGAATGATCGCTGGGATCTTCTAGACCCTAACTTTTTTCACGACCTAAATAAGTTACCAGACGCCGATAAGTTAGTAGAGTATGTAAGAGGCTTATTTGATGTTCACGTGCTAACTGCTATTCCTAAAAAAGGCAAATTTGACGGCGCCCGGAAACAAAAATATGCTTGGTGCTATAACCACTATAAGATCTATCCTTCTTATATTCATGTCTGTTTCAGAGATGAGAAGCAGTTCTTTGCTGTGGAAGAGAATTTGCGACCAAACGTATTGATTGACGATAATGCTAAAAACGTAGCTGAATTTAAAGCTAAAGGTGGGATTGCAATCCTGCATACTTCATCAGAACAGAGTATAAAGGAGTTGCAACAGTTAGGATTCTAATTGATATGTGCAGGAATTGATTATTCAACATCTTCGCCATGTGTTTGCGT
>CEPT01034562.1_pt1 | contig 10569 bp, 19 predicted proteins | sample 356221 | NCBI WGS metagenome assembly CEPT01 (sample SAMEA2620081, study PRJEB7988) | marine metagenome | isolation source: saline water (ENVO:00002010), including | reverse complement strand
GGTGACACTGACGATTCTGACGAGTATCTTCATAAGAAGAGACAGGCTGTTTCAAAAGCTATTAACGATGACAAGCGCCAGTTTGTTGCAGCAGCTAAAGCTGCTAAGGAAAAGGGCGAAAAGAAATTTACCTTTGCCGGTAAAGAGTATGACGTTAAAGAGGCCTTGGACGAAGACAAGCAGATGTATGTATATCACATCCGTGATGTCACCAAAAAAGAAGGCAATGTTCATGCCCGCAGCAAGATGGAAGCTCAAGTCAAAGCAAAGGACAATGGCTATAAGTCTCCTATGTCTGTGATTATGAAAGGCCCTTACGTTGCAGAGGAAACTATGAACGAAGATAAGAAAAGCCATGCTGCTTCGCCGAAAGCAGATATGGTAGAGCCAGAAACAGACGGCAAGAATGCCAAGTCTGTAGCTGACAAAACTAAAGAAATCATGAAGATGCATAAGAAGGGTGAAGTCAAAGATTACCCTGCTGACACCAATGATTACGGCGACAAAAAAATGAGTAAATCAAAAGAACCTAAAACATTAAAGGATGTAAGAAAATGATTCAAAAACCGGGTTGGCTTGAAGAAGCTATTGCAAAACCAGATGGCTATTATACTGCTAAAGGCGAGAAACTGAAAGGCGCTGATCTTTCTCCAGAACATATCGCTGAGTGGAATGGAACAGCTGCACCTGAACCGCAGCAGTTGAATGAAGCTCCTTCGACTAAGAGTCTAGACGATATGTCAAAGAAAGAACTTGAAGCGCTTGGTAGACAACACGGCATTGAGCTTGATAGACGTAAGAAGAAAGACGATCTAATTGAAGAGTTGAACGAGGTCATCGAAGAAGAGTAATAGATAATCAGGTAAGGAAATTTTTTTACCTGAGGATACTATGAAATTATTTGATAAACTAACCAACTCTAATTTCTTACTTTACGCGTCACAGCATTATAATAATCGCCAATGCACGTCAATGGAAGAATTTAACGATGACATGCAGAGGTTCAAGTATCTCAAAAGATTGTTTAAGAGATACTCGACATCAGGGGATTTGCAAGAGAGGTTGATACTAAATCACATTATCGTGATTAACAATGTGTTTGGTATTGATGCAGCTACAAGAATGCTGTTCTTTAAAGTTGAAGAACAACATTATCCGGCTCTTAAAACCTTTCTTGTTTACCTGAATTATTTAAAAGAAGATGTACATATTGATGTGCCTCTTGACCCAAGAATAGTAGAAGTATTGAGAGGAATTTAATGGGGATCATATCAAGAGCAGCGGATACCTACTATACGTATCGTTTTTTGAAGACCCTTGTTACTCCATGGAACAAGATGAAAGCTTACGATCTAGGCTTGGTTGATGAAAACGGAAAGAAACTCCGTAGCCCTACAACACCAGAAGAAAAGTCTGAATATTCGCTTTTCCATAGATTGGTGTTTAACATAAAGAGAATTATCGGTAAGCTGCCTTTCGGTAAGTCAAGGCTTGCATCATATGCAGCTGCACTTTTCTTATTGAAAGAGCACACCGGCATGAGTGACGAGCAACTCGCAAAAGCGCTCGATGAAGCAGGCGAAGATGATCCATACAACGATCTCGTAAATGAAGACGTTCAATGGTATCAAACTGAAGAAGGACATCCTTTCCCAGGTGAATATAAGCTTACTTCAGATATAGCTTCACCGCTTACAGGTGAGATTATTGCAATGGAAAATACGAAAGTGATTGTGCATGAAGGCATTGAACCATCTGGTCATGTCTTTAATAAACCAATCTACGAAGTTGACCATAAAGCAACAAAACAGAAAATATTTGTTTGTATAAATGACATCACGAGATAAATAATAAAGGTTTACAAACATGGCTAACTATGGTATAATAAAGGTAATTTAAATGAAAACGTTTATTGATCTCAGAAACGAATATAAAAAGAAAAACAAAAAAGACGTCGAGGAAGTAGCAGCCAACTCAGTGGCTGGCGGCGGTGTTGATTTGACACCCGGCATCCGGAAACAGGACGGCCGGCATAAGTACTCAATCGGAAAAATGTTCCGAAGAAATGAAGGAAAAAGATAATGTTATCACTATTAGGATCAGTATTAGGATTTGCAGGTTCCGCAGTACCCGCTATTACAGATGCCTTTGCAAAAAGGCAGGATAATAAACAGGAACTTGAAAAGATGAAGCTCATGGCAGAGCTTCGAAAAGGAGGGTACGATCACGACATTAAGATGTATGAAACAATGGGAGCTGCTGAAGAACACAAGCGCCTCATTGAACACGATGTGGCGATCTCACAGACAGGTGGCTGGATTTCTGGCCTACAAAGATCTGTAAGACCAGTAATCACATATGCATTCTTTGGTCTGTTCTGCGTCATTGAGATTACGCTTCTTATGGGAGCAATCGAAAAAGGCACGGATTTCGCAGAGGCTATCAACCTACTCTGGGATGATGAAACAAAAGCAATTTTTGCTGCAATTATTTCATTCTGGTTCGGCTCGAGGGCCCTCGAGAAATCCCGAAAAAAATAAATAATAATTCCAACTTAACAACCTATATATCATTAGCAGGAGAGATTCATGGCTAGTAACCATTTGCCGACTCTTTATCAAGAGTTTATTCACTTGTCACGTTATTCAAGGTGGCTACCAGAAAAAGGAAGAAGAGAAACGTGGGGAGAAACGATCGATCGTTACTTCACTTTCTTTGATGAGCATCTTAAACAGATGCACAACTACGAGTTAAAACCAGCACTTCGAAAGAAGATTGAAGAAGCTATTTTGGAGTGCAAAGTAATGCCTTCTATGCGTTGTCTTATGACAGCCGGTGAGGCATTGCATAGAGAAAATATTGCGGGTTACAATTGTTCGTATGTAGCAATTGACCGCGTTCAAGCTTTTGATGAAATCCTATACGTGTTAATGAACGGTACCGGTGTAGGATTTAGCGTAGAAAGACAATTTGTTTCAAAGCTACCACGTGTAGCTGAGGAGTTTTATAAGACCGATACAGTCATCCCTGTGTCCGATAGTAAACTGGGATGGGCAAAAGCTTTTAAGGAACTTATTGCACTACTCTACTCTGGTCAGATTCCTACGTGGGATCTTTCCAAAGTTCGTCCCGCCGGTGCCCCACTTAAAACTTTTGGTGGTAGAGCATCAGGCCCAGAACCTCTAAATGGTCTTTTTCTGTTTGTGACTGAGATTTTTCAAAAGGCAGCTGGTCGCAAGCTAAGTTCAATTGAATGTCATGATATCGTTTGTAAGATTGCAGAAATCGTTGTTGTAGGCGGTGTTCGTCGTTCAGCATTGATTTCGTTGTCAAACCTTTCAGATGATCGCATGCGTCATGCAAAAGCAGGTCAATGGTGGGAGCATGAAGGACAACGCGCTCTTGCTAATAACTCTGCTTGTTATACCGAAAAGCCTGACATGGGTGTATTCATGGATGAGTGGAAAGCTCTTTATGACTCCAAGTCTGGTGAAAGAGGTATTTTCAATCGTGCGTCTGCTACTGAGCAAGCAGCCAGAAATGGTAGACGTAACGTAGAAGGCCATGAATATGGCACTAACCCATGTAGTGAAATCATTCTTCGTGACCGTGAGTTCTGTAATCTTTCTGAGGTTGTCGTAAGACCAACCGATACAAGAGAAACACTTATGGAGAAGGTTGAGCTTGCTGCTATTCTTGGTACTTTCCAGTCTACTCTTACAAACTTTAAATATGTTTCGAGTGCGTGGAAAAAGAATTGCGAAGAAGAAAGACTTCTTGGTGTTTCAATCACAGGCATTATGGATAACCCTTTGACAAATGGTAAAGAAGGCGATCTGGAACAGCTTCTCAAGGATCTTAAAGAGAAAGCGGTGAAAGTCAATGCTAAACTTGCTAAAGAAATTGGCATTCCTCAGAGTGCCGCCATTACGTGTGTTAAACCCAGTGGAACTGTTTCACAGCTTGTGGATGCAGCTTCTGGTATTCACGCTAGGCATAACCCTTACTACATTAGAACTGTACGAGGCGATAAGAAAGATCCGCTTACGAAAATGATGGTGGATTTTGGATTCCCTGTTGAAGATGACATGATGAATCCTACTCATACTTCTGTGTTTTCGTTTCCAATGAAAGCACCGTCGGATGCAGTATTCCGTACAGAAATGACAGCCATTGAACAACTTGAGTTGTGGCTGGCATATCAAAAACATTGGTGTGAGCATAAACCATCTGTTACTATTTCTGTTAAAGAAAATGAGTGGATGGAAGTAGGAGCTTGGGTGTTTGATAACTTTGAATGGATGAGTGGTGTATCATTCTTGCCGTTCAGTGAGCATACATATCAACAAGCACCTTATCAAGATTGTGATGTAGATTCCTACAAAGCTATGCTTGAAAAAATGCCAAAAGACGTTGACTGGTCTGCGCTTGCTGCCTATGAGCAAAGCGATATGACTGTCGGTTCACAAGAACTTGCATGTGTTGCAGGAGCATGTGAAATTTAATGAAGGTAGAACTTTGGACAAGAGAAAGTCCCCCTTGCGCTTATTGTGAAGTTTCAAAAAAACTTTTAGAGAGCAAGGGGATTTCTTACATAAATAAAGTTATCGGACGAGATATCGACCGAGATTTTGCAGTGAATAGCACAGGACAAAAGACGGTTCCTATGGTTTTTGTTGATGACCAGATGATCGGTGGCTTCGAACAACTTCGAAGCTATCTACTGTCAAAAGACTTATCATAGGAGGAAGTCATGGAGGAGTGCGCATACTGTGGTTGTCAATTCAGCGTAAAGTTTGAAGATGATGACGATGATGTATACTTTTGTCCATCGTGTGGTCAAGAGTTCGACGAAGATGACGATTACGAAGAGGACGAGTTCGATGAGTATGAGTAAGCAAAGTAAGTATATTCATATACGAATGTCTCAACTCAAAGAAGATATGCTCAAAGCAAGTAATGAGCATGATAAAGCCTGGTATAACCGGTGCATACAGGAACTGGATTGGGTCTTGCAAATGGATAAGAAGCCAACACACAATTGCTATATGGAACGCACCGATGGAGGTAAAGAAATATGGACATGATCATTAATAAATATCTTTATGTGGTATTACAATGAAAAACCTTTTAATGAAACCCCTGAAGCTTATCAAGGCTTTGTTTATGAAGTTGTGGAGCTTGATACGGGCATGCGGTACATTGGTAAAAAGAATTTTTGGAAGCCTAAAGTACTTCCTATTACTAAGACACGTCGTCGTAGAGTACGTACTCGTGTTGAAAGTGATTGGAGAAAATATTATGGGTCCAGTGAAAAAGTTATATCACTGGTTGAAAGCAAAGGTGAAGAGAAATTCAAAAGGATAATTCTCAGACTCTGTAAGACTAAGGGTGAGATGTCATACTTCGAAGCTAAGCTTCAATTTGAAAATGACGTTCTTTTAAACGACCAATACTATAATGAATTCATAGGATGCAAAATACACTCAAGACACCTTGGAGACCTAAGTGGCAGAGATAATTAAATTTCCAAAGCCAATGCGGCCTCCGACAGAAATCGCGTATGATCTTGAGACAGTAAGTATTATCGGCGAAATCGTAGAAGATGTTATGGAAGATCGCGGATATGAACTTGATCCTACTATGTTTAATGATATAAAAGTACTTACTAACCTTGCATACGCTGCTGTTCGGAGGCAAGCCAGCAAAACTGAACTTCACCCATTCCATGAAATGATGGAAGAGATGTCAGATGTCATTGATACTGCTGTCAAGTTGGTGAGAGAAGAAAGCAAAACTGAGCCAGCAAACGACAAATAGTTGTTTACTTTTCGTGAAAACTGTGGTATAATATTATAAAATTGAAAAAGGACTAGATTATGATCATACTTGACTACAACGCTATCGCTATTGCTGGTATCATTACTCAAAGAATGAATATTGACGAAGATCTTATTCGTCATATGATATTGAACTCGATCAGAATGTACAATAAAAAGTACCGAGACGAGTACGGTGAAATGATCATTGCATGTGATCATAGTTCGTGGCGACGTGACGTATTTCCAGAATACAAATACAAAAGACGTGAAGGTCGAGACGAGTCAAGTCTTGATTGGACTGAGATCTTTCGTATTATCAATGGTGTACGTGAAGAAATCAAAGAGAACATGCCTTACTATGTTATCCACGAGGAAAGATGTGAGGCAGATGATATCATTGGTACGCTTGTTCATGAGACTCAAGAGTTCGGTAAACACGAACCTGTCATGATTATCTCGGCTGACCATGATTTCAAACAACTACAAAAGTTTAAGAATGTGAAACAATTTAGTCCTACTACAAAAAAGCTTGTAGAAGAAAAGAATCCTCGTGTATATCTTACTGAGCATATTCTTAAAGGTGACAGCGGCGATGGAATCCCCAACGTCCTGTCAAATGACGATGTCTTTGTGAAAGGTGAAAGACAAACACCTATGACAAGGAAAAAGATTGATGCTATCATCGCAGACCTCGATGAAGGTGAACTGCTGTATGCTGCATCATGGTATCGCAATTATTGCAGAAACAAAATGCTTATCGATCTTGGTGAAACACCACAGGATCTAAAGTCAAATATTATAAATAGTTTCGAGAAACAAGATCCTTGGCACAATAAAGGAAAAGTCTTTCCGTATTTTGTCAAGAAGAGATGTAAATTGTTGATTGAATGCATAGAGGATTTTTACAATGCTAAACCCAAATAATCATACGCTTCATGAAGCATTGAGCGATGTAGCTGAAGCGCCAACCCGTGAAGAGAAAGTGCAAAGACTTCACAAGTGGGATTCATATGCACTTAAAATGGTACTCAAAGGAGCGTACGACGATTCCATTGAGTTCCTTATTCCAAAAGGTGATCCGCCTGACATGAAGCTAGGGAGTGAAGCAACTTCTCCAGCTGTAATCCAAAAGCAAGTAAAGAATAACTTCAAGTACTTTGCTAAAGGTGGAGCCGGTGAAAACATGATGGCACCTAAACGAGAAAAGATGTTTATGCAAATGCTATCAATTGTACATCCAGACGATGCACCTCTTCTAGTTGCTATGAAAGACAAGAGATTTCAAGGACTATATAAAGGTGTTACAAAATTGGCCGTTCAAGAAGCTTGGCCAAGCCTTATTAAAGACTAAGCTTTTATATATAATATTATGAACAATAAAAAAGAACGTTCAACAACTCAAGCCTCGTACTGACGTATGAGGCTTTTTTTATTCAAACCCTAGACAAAGAAAGGAGCAACTTCAATTTCTAATTCTAAACCAAGGAGAAAACAAGTGGGTGCTCAAATTGAGAGACTTAAAAGAGATTCTAGAGAACTTCAGAACTATATCAAACGAAAAGAAAGAGAAGGGAATATGGGATTAGTATTTAAACTCCGAAAAAAGCAAGCTTATCTTGATGATAAGATTGTAGAATTTGAAAGGGAATTTGCTGCATAATAATGGTTTACAATCTTCAATAACTGTGGTATAATTATATCTAATTATTGAAGGAGTGATTGATGAATATATTTGTTCTTGACGAAAATCCGCAGCTTGCGGCTCAGATGATGTGCGACAAACATGTTCCTAAGATGATTGTTGAATCTGCACAAATGCTCAGTACGGCTCACCGGTTGCTTGACGGTACGCCCGTCAAGCGGCCATCTAAATCTGGTAAGACTATGCAGACTTACTATTACTTTGGCGACGAACGAGATACGACCTACTATCTCGACGTACATCGTAATCACCCTTGTACAACATGGACAATGGAAAGCCGTGCAAACTACATCTGGCACTACAAACACTTTCAAGCACTTGCCGAAGAATACGAATACCGGCGAAACAAAGTTCATGCTACATGGGAAAAAATTGGTTGGCTTCTTGCCACACCGCCTATAAATATTCCTGCAGGTGAACTTACCGAGTTTGCTCAAGCAATGAAAGCATTTCCGGATTGCATGGTACCCGGCGATGCTGTTGCCGCATATCGTAACTATTATCATCATGCTAAAGAATTTGCTAAATGGGAGTGGCGTCGACCCGCACCTGATTGGTGGCAGGGATATACACCTTACGAAGAAGTTTATGGATGAATTAATTTTATGGCAGTTTCGCCAAGAACTTGTCAAATATATCTGCATAAATAACTATTCAATAGCTCATGCAAGACGTATATTAAACGGAGATGAACATGGAAAAAAATTACGACGACGATCCTGAACCACAAAGGTATTATGATTGGATGTTATGGAAAATGAGGCAGGAACGTAAGAAGTGTCTTGAGATTCTTACACCAACTGCTGCGAGTAGAAAGATCTTAAAACTCGAAAAAGAAGTGGAGGAATTAAAGCATGCCATCGTACAGCTTCAAGAACAACAAAACAGGTGAAGAATTTGATAAGGTAATGAGCATTGCGGACCGTGAGCAATACCTTAAAGACAATCCAAACATTACACAGCTGCTTTCAAAAGCACATATTGGCTACGGATCAGGAAATACACAGGGCGTAAAAGTAGACGATGGATTTCGTGAAGTCCAACAAAAGGTAGCCAAAAATCACCCAGCACATACTATGAAGATGCATTAATGAGTAACGGTAAACTAAAACTTCGTATTGAAGACATGCAGGATTTTGAAGCTTTAACTGGTGGACAGAAAAAAGCTATTGATGCATTTGATGATGGTGACAACCTTGTATTATCTGGTTCTGCAGGAACAGGTAAAACATATATGGCATTAGCACTTGCAGTCGAAGAAGCTCTTGAAAAAGACTCACATTATAATAACGTTACGATCGTAAGAAGTATTGTGCCAACTCGTGATATTGGCTTTTTACCCGGTGATGAAGAAGAAAAGAAAGACGCATACACCGGCCCGTATCGAGCTATTTGTACGGAACTCTTTGATGACAGAGATGCATTCCGTAAACTGCGTGCCAATGGTTCTCTTAACTTTATGAGCACATCGTTTATTAGAGGTGTGACAGTCAGTAACTCGATTGTCGTAGTAGACGAAATGCAGAACCTCAATTTTCATGAACTTGATTCCGTTATTACCCGTGTAGGTGACAACTGCAGGTTTATAATGTGTGGTGATTATTACCAGACAGATTTTGATAAAGAAAAAGACAAGGAAGGTATACTCAAATTTTTAAGCATTATTGAACAAATGAAGTCTTTCACTCATATTGAGTTTGGGTGGAAAGACATTGTACGATCTGACTTCGTACGTGATTATATTATGACTAAAGAAATGTTGAAGATCGGTGTATAAGTTTAAATATGAGAAAACATTTCAAACATTCGCCAGTGGACTTAGGTTACGATGACTTGGTGGCGGAGACTACTGACTCGGGGAGGATTTATAAGTGCCCTGATGGTAGTTCTTTTAATTCCGTTACTACTGTGCTTAAAGTTCTTTCAGAAGACGCTATTCAGGCGTGGCGAAAACGAGTCGGTCCAGATGTGGCGAATCAGATCGGCGTTAGAGCTGCTAATCGCGGTACTGCTGTACATGGCATTATCGAACGGTACCTTGATAACGACGTAGACTATGATAAGGAGGTTATGCCAGATGTACTATCAACTTTTAAAGACGTTCAGCACATTCTTGACGAACGCCTATCAGAGATTATTGCTTTGGAAGCTCCACTATATTCAACCCACCTTAAGCTTGCCGGACGCGTGGATTGTGTTGGTGTGTTTGATGGCAAGCTTTCAATTGTAGATTTTAAGACATCAAGAAAACTTAAGAAACACGAGTGGATTACAAACTACTTTGCACAGGAAGCAGCATATGCAATCATGTGGGAAGAACGTACCAACACTCCTATTACGCAACTCGTAACGATTATTGCAGTGGATAATGAACAACCACAAGTGTTTATTGAACATCGCGATAAATGGACCGATTTGCTATTCAAAGCAAAAAGTATCTATGAATCAAGACAAACCGGGTTAAACTTAGGCGAGTCTAATGAACCCCGTATGTAACTTTGAATATGACTTTGATATTCCTAAGCTGCTTAAAGCCTATAGGGATATTGAAGAACATAAGTACAAACGGCCAAATAAACACAACGCTTGGAGACTCGATGTAGAAGGCATAGAACACCCTTCAGCGAAGTATATCTTAGATGAATTTAAAAGACTAGAAAAAGATTTAGATACTCCTATTCACGCAATCAAAACAGTTTCATATGATAACGATGGTTTCATGGATTGGCATGTTGATAAGTCTGGTCACATCGGCTGTCGTATCCACGTGCTACTTACAGGTGAAGGGTCTATTGAGTTTGAAGAAGGTAAATACAGTTACCATATTGCAGCCGTTGACGTACACAACAGGCCGCATAAGTATGATAATTTAGGGAAAGCAGAAAAAATAGTACTCAAAGGATCCCTATTGCATATCACCTTTGAGGAAGCATGTGAAAGAATTGTTACACTTTTGTAACATTATGGTTGCAACCTGATAAATAATTATTTAATAAAAAGGAGATTGCAATGGATGCACTCTGGAAAAAGGTAAGAAAAATGGAT
>CEPT01162460.1_pt1 | contig 10603 bp, 15 predicted proteins | sample 356221 | NCBI WGS metagenome assembly CEPT01 (sample SAMEA2620081, study PRJEB7988) | marine metagenome | isolation source: saline water (ENVO:00002010), including | reverse complement strand
CGCGAAGGACGCGGCGAAGGCGTCGGGCGCAGACGCAGCGACGGGCGGCGGCGGGAAAAAAAGAAATACTAGAAATAAGAGAAAAACATCAGGTAAAACCAGACGGAAGAGAGTCTAAAATTTCATATTCACTCACAGGTTTTACAACAGAAAATGCAAAATTAATAATTGACTTCATATACTCACTTGATACAATAATGTAAAATTTATCTAAATATCTTTGATGTATAGGTTGCATTATTTTCATCAAAACTATTTTTTTATAAATATTTTTGATGGATATGTAAATAATGTTTCTACAATCAAAAACTACTCTAACATTTTTATTTGAATTATATATATTTCTATAATAGTCTAAATAATAGTCAAAATCTCTATCAGTAGTTGTGTGATTAAAAGTTATAATTATATTATCACTAACGTCTGTTATATTGAACCAATCGTTCATTAAATATTATTTTATAAAACTATAAAATAATATTTAATATAATACTTACCATCTAGTTTTTCTAACATTAATTTTTGGTCCAGCATTTTTTCTTCTATTGTTATTTGGATCATATTGTTCTTCTTCATCATCAGAGTTAAGTTCTTTTGACATTTCCCAAAATTCTCTTGAACCTAATTTAAAATCTTTTCTACTTTCAGCTTTATACCAAAATATTTGCTCTGTTAAGTTATTGGTTTTTGCATTATTATTAATTACTAAGCATTCATAATTTTCAGTACATTGATCCATAACTTGACAAAAAGATTCAAATGTTGGAAACATTCCAGCATAATTATCATATATTCTTTTACGGTTGGATATATAAGGTTCTCTAAGTATAAAAACAAAATCAATATTAGTACGTAAGTTAGGTGGAATACCTAATGGATATTGCATAGTTATAACTAACATTATTTTCCAATGTCTTCCATTCATAAAAAGTAATCTCATTAGTTTATCTTTGGTCCACCCAGCATCATATAAACAATCATCTAATATTACAAAAGCCCTAGGATCTATATTTGAACGTCCATATGCACTTTGATCTTTATTTATTTGTTTCATAACAGTTTTTTGTCTTTTTAATATATTTTCAATAATAGCAGTATTATACTCTTCATGAATAAATAGTTTTGGTATATGGCTACCATAAAACTGGTTACCTGCTTCTGTTCCTGATATAACAGTTCCTATTGGTATATCTTGATGATGAAACAATAAATCTCTAACTAAAAAACTTTTACCAGTATCACGACGTCCAATCAAAACTATAACAGGGCCTTTGTTTTCATTAGGTTTGAAACTTATTGTTTTCATATCAAATTTTTTAAGTTCTAAAGTCATACTCTAAATATTAGAGAAAAAAAAGATTTTAAAAACGCATATATATAAGTTAAAATATTTAGATAATTTTATACTTGTTTAAATATGGAACCAGTATTTTATAGGAAAAATAAGAACGTCGCTTTCACTTATTTAGAAAAAGAGCTATATTTAAATGATATACAAAATTATACACCAATATATGATGTTTTTTTTACATTAAATGATAGTAATCGTAACAATATTAATTTAAATAATAAATGGGAGATAGTAAGTATAACAAAAAAAGTTACAGATAAAGTATATGAATGTTTTGTAGAAGATATTAAGGGTAATAAAAAAAAAGTAAATATATTTTTTAAGTTTGCACCACTACTAGACCCCCTTAAATATTTAATTGGAAAATATGAAAATATAGATATAACAAGTTTACCAAATAATAATAAAGAATGTAATAAAAAAATGTTAGATGTAAATAATTCCGCATATGTAGACAACTTTTTTTCTTATTTAACAAGTAGGCTTCTACATGAATATGGATTTATACATGGATTAGATTATCATGGTGGTTTTTTAGCTATTAAAAACAATTATATTTTTAATTGTGAAGATGACATAGATTATATGGTTAATTCTTCTTTTTTTAATAAAAATAAAGATTATTTATTTACACTTACTGATCAATTAAAAGAATTAATAAACAATGACTCTATTAAAAAGAAAATTAAAATTGACATTAAAGATGAAGAAAATCTTAATCTTTCTTCCTTAATGAATATATGTGGTCTTGAAGATAATCCTGATATAGTAAATAGCACAACTACCACTGATATATCTTTAGTTGAAGTTAATAAAAATTCTAAAGGTAGTCAAAGTAAATCTACACAATCAAGTTGTTCGTCCAGGTCATCTATAACAGATAATGAAGACGAAGATGAAGATGATGATAATGATGAAGATGACGATGAAGATGATGAGGATGACGATGAAGATGACGAATATTATAACGTAAATATAAATGAATTTCCAGTTAATGTAATAGCATTAGAGGCATGCAAAACGACATTAGATGAATTAATAGAAGAGGATATAAGTTATGCAGAAATTATATCAGCATTTATGCAAATTATAATGACACTTGTAACATACCAAAAAGTTTTTAATTTCACACATAATGATTTACATACAAATAATATCATGTTTATAGATACAGATAAACAACATATTTATTATCATTATCAGGGTATTTATTATAAAGTACCTACTTTTGGAAAAATATTTAAGATAATAGATTTCGGGAGAGCTATCTATAAATATAATGGAAAGTTACATTGTAGTGATAGTTTTTCTCAAAATGGTGATGCTGCTACTCAGTACAATTTTGAACCTTATTTTAATGATAAAAAACCTAGATTAGAACCTAATTATAGTTTTGACTTATGTAGATTAGCATGTTCTTTATATGATAATTTGTTAGATGATGAACAAGATGATGAAATATATAATCCTGTTAAGATTATTATAGAAAAGTGGTGCAAAGATGATAAAAATAGAAACATATTATACAAAAACAATGGCGAAGAACGATATCCTGAATTCAAATTGTATAAAATGATAGCAAGATCTGTTCACAATTTAACGCCCAAGTCACAACTTGAAGACGATATATTTAAAAAATATGTTGTATCTAAAAAGAGTATTAAAAATAAAACCAAAATTGTTGATATTGATGCTATTCCATGCATGATTTAATTACAAGTCGAGTAAATTACCTACAATAACTTCTGTAGGTTTTTGTAATCTGTTTATATCTCTATTAAGATTAATTATTATTCTGTCTTTTTCTTGTAATTCAAGTTTTAATTCTCTTATCATTTGTTGTTGTTGTTGTACTATTTCTCGAGTTTTAATTAGATCATTGTAATGATTTATTTTTTCTTGATTTAGATTTTTTAACCATGACTTATGTTTTTCACAATCAAAATGTTTAGTTAAGCTAGCAGGAGTTTTATAAACTTGATTTTTTCTGCTACCGCAAGGACATCTTATACCATTTTTTATACTATCGAATGATGGCATTATATTTATATAAGTACCGTTTTCATCTACTGCTACCTGATACAATTCCGGTTCCAATACCAACGACATCTATATAATTGATATTATCTTATATTTAATTAATATCAATTTATTTTATTTTTATCTTATCATCAACAGAAAAGTATGTGTGTATCACCGCTACCATAAAACTAACAAAAACACTTTTAAGAGAATTGAAAGCATCTACAGATGTTGTATGACACCATATAAGCAACTTACAATGTGGTGCTTGTGTCATTATAGGTGTAAATAGATATCCAGAAAGGGTAGTTGGAATACAGAATTTTTGATATAATTGTACAGAACACCAATGCATAGCCGTCCAAAATATATTTAATTTAAAACCCGTAATGAGTGTAGTTTTAATACCTTCATAGCTTAAACTCATAGTTGAATTATATTAAATTATATTTAATATAATTTAATATAAATTAAAATTCGGGTTTATCTACAAATACTTGAGCCTGATCACCTTTTTTTTTGCCTTTAAATATATTAAATTTATTGAGTAAAAATAAACTTACAAAACTACTTAATGTTACCATTATTGTTTCTTTTATTACATCTTTAGATAATGGTTGTTTTTTAATATATTTACTTTCTATGAAATTGATTGCCAAAAATATTACGGAAATTACAACAGAAGATAATGCAATTACTTCCATTTAAATTATAATTAAATTATAATAATTAATAATTAACGCATATTATGTTAAAATTTCTATATCAGATAAAAGAGGATTTTTATCATTTAATTTTACAGGTATCTCATTTATATCTAATGTATCTAATTTAATTGTTTCATTACTAATAACTAGTTTTTCTTCTTCATAATCATCTTCTTCTTCTTCTTTGCGTTTTTTATTATTAATTTCGCTTATTTTTTCTAATGTTTCTAGATCTTTAGGTGCATTGACATCTTGTTCTATTTTATCAACAGAAATAGATTTATCTACTTCCGAAAAAGATAATTTTAAGTTATTATCGGTATTTTGTATACTTTCATCAGTAACAACTACTGCATCAGATGCAGGAACATGAGGTTCGATAGCAAGAGCATCTTTTTCTGGAATCGAAGAAACAACAGGAACGACATTTGTTTCTATTACTGGAGCTATAGATTCGGAAACAGGGGAAACAGATTTTATAACTACACTATCGTCATCATTTTTGCTTTCTTCACTAATTTCAGATTCATTAACAACTAGTTTTTTGCTCATGGTATTATCTGTTGGATCTTTTTGTTCTTCAACAATAACTTCTTTATTAACATTTGCAATTAAGTCAGTAGATTCATCCATGTATGCTTTTAATATTTCTTCCACTGGAATACTTTCTCTTATAGCATTTAATATAGAATTATTGACATGATCTTCTATTTCTTTTTTATTTTTTTGTAGAATCAAAGGTTCTACATTTCTTTCAAAAAGGTACACAACAGTATATAGTTTTCTACCACAATTAATATATACTTTATGTATAAAATCCTTCAATTCTGGAACGTTGATATTTATTTTTTTTTGCGTTTTACTAACTCTCATTGAAGTTAATATTTTTAAATGTGATATATGAACACAAGATATCAAGTCTTCTAAATATGTACACTTACTTTTTTCTACTATTCTTTTTGTTTCAGCTTCAATTATTGAATTATTCCATTTTGGGATTCTACTTAAAAGGTTCTGAAATGTCATCAAATATTTCTCTTTTTCTCTATTTTCAAGACACAGTTTGTAAGCTTCATCAAATATTGAATATATACCTTCTGTAATATAAGGTGTTATAATGTTTAATAATTTGATTGCCCATTCCTGTTGTGAATTATTTAATGATGTAATATTATAATCATCCATTAAATAAAGACTATATTTTCTAAATTGTAATTTGAACGGAAATAGCTAAAAAAAATAATTAAATACATCAATAATTTCTCATTTCTAAATTCTCTTTTAATTTTTGTAAAATTTAATAATAAATCATTTATATTTAAATTTTTGTTATTTTGTTTTATTAAATCCACAATGTCTATAGCACAATATCCTTTATTGTATAATATTTCGACTGATTCACATAAATTTTCCATTTCAATATTATTTAAATATTTTTCTAACCAATTTTCTTTATCTCTGTTATAAGCTTTTTTATTAATTTTATATATATGTAAATTTACTTGTTTATTTTTTATTATTGGATAAGGTATATTTATCTCACAAAATCTTGAAAGAATTGGTTTTAATATTTTATCTTTATTATTAGTAACAATAATAAATCTAGTATTAAAATTAAATATTTCAATACATCTTCTTAATGCAGATTGAGCATCTATAGTTAATTCATCTGCATTATATAATACTATAGTTTTAAAGGTGTTCTTAATATTAGTTTTACAAAAATATTTAATATCTTCTCTTATAAATTTAATACCACCATCTTTTGCACAATTAACTTTTAAAACATATATTTCTATCTCTTCTTTGTTATTATTATAAATATCATTAATAAAATTATTTACAATACACTTTTTACCACAACCAGATGGTCCATTAAATAAAATATTAGGTATACTATTATTTTCTAAAAAACTATTTAATTTATTATAAATATTTTCATGAATATGCATATCTAATATTTATTTAACTAATTTTAAATAGTAATTTTTAATATTGTACTACAGTTGATAAGCTATGTGTGTAAGGATTATTTTTAAACGCATTCAATAAATTACCATCTAATTGGTTATTTGGTTTGTTTTCATATGGTGGAACATGAAGTTTTCCAAAAGTTTCTGCAGATGGTACCGAACTATTTAAATTACCATTTATATTCGGCGTATATTGAGTATTCAGTGATGACTTATTACTATTAGTTGATTGATTAATCGAATTGTTAAACATATTTGTATTACCATGATTCATAGTCATCTGGTTAGATCTATTGGTATTATGTGATTGATTATAGTTTGATTCATAACTAGGTAATTGTGTATTATTATTTGCACCACCAACATAATTTACATTCGTAGTGTCTCTTTGATTACTTGCTATCTGATAATTAGCATTACCATATCCACCTGTATGGTTATTATCCACACTTGGCATTCCATAGTCAAATGGACTATAATTAGTAGTTTCTTTTGTGGTAGTTTTAACCTTGTTATTTGGATCAAACATAGTTCCGGCTGATACAGATGTACCTGGACCAGCTTGTCCATTAACTCTTACTGAATTAACTAAATCTTCTTTACGTGTAGGCCTTAATATATCCATTATAGGCGCAGCAACACTACTTACAACATTAGTTACTATTCCATTTCGATCATTTGCTCCAGTATTTGTCCTATTATTATTAGGTAAATTCATATTATTTTGATTTACTGTATATGCTCCACCACCTGAATACTGAGGCATACCCATGTTTTCAGAATCTAGTTGCTTAAAAGCCTTATTAGCTAATCTATAATTGGATTGTGCTTTGCAATTATCAACCGCTAAATTAGGGGCTCCAGTATATTCTACACTTACCGCCCTATTTACATCTTTATTATTATAAATAGATCTTACAGTTGGCGCTTTTTGTAATCCTGTTGTGGTTAAATATCTATTAGGATAGTTTTCATAATATCTGTCAGGTAAATGTTTTTCTAATTTTCCATGTATTCCTCTCTCTTGAACTTTACTATGTGCCGGACCTTCTCTGCCTCCTAAATCATATGTTAGTTTAGGATTAGATGCTATTCTTAAATCATCTACTGACTTGGGCTGCCATATATTTCTTAATTCTGCACCAGAGTTGTAACCTAAATTCCCAGTTTCACTATTCTCTTTAAATGGATTAACATTGTTGGCAATCATGCTAACATTTTGTCTAGATCTAATGAATTCTGTTTCATTAGGTGATCCATGTGCCCATTGTATATTTTCTTCTGGTTTAAATAAAGGTGCTGATTCTTCTTTTTCTCTAGAAAATGAATTATTTCCTTGTCTACTATCTAATATTGAGTCTGTGGGTGCATTTTCCATAAAATTATTACCATTTAGTTTTGATTTACCGAAATACGGAACCATATTATTGTGGTTAAACTCTTGTCTATTAATCTGTTCGCCATTTATGCTATTAAATTTATAATTAATTTCTTCATTATTTTTCTTAGAATAATATTTATCTGTAAATGAATTATTAGCATCTTTATATTCGTTTATATTATGTACATCTACATTATCTTCAACTGGAGTACTTTGATTAAGTAAATTATGTTTATTTATAAATCCATCACAATGGGTTCTATCTATAATGTTTTTGTTTTTATTTTTATTTTTATGAATTAAAAATATTCCAAAACCTGCTATCGCCGGTACTACAAGAGCCATATATATAATAATATTATTATTATATATTTTCTAAATTTTAACTAGTAAAATAATCTTTTTCTAATAGTTTTGTATTTAAATTATTTTGAAATGGTATGCATACATTTTCTTGAGGATTTAAAAATAAAATATCATACCTCATTTGTTGTTTATCTCTAAAGGTCCATGCTGGATGTGTTGCTCTAGATTGATCTGTTTGATCCTTATTAGTTGGATAACTCATAACTTCGTTATAAATTTTATTTTTTTCATATGAATTTTTTTCAACATGATCTCTTGTTAGTTTTCTTGTTAGTCCCCTTAAATCACTCTCTAAACTAACAGGATTATTAGAAAGATTACCACCCCATTTCCCTAGTCTAACAAAGTTGTTATCAAAATAGTATGGTTTTACACCATTACCTGGAACATTTAAATGATAAGAACCTATATCTGTAGATTCTTGTAATTGTTTCAACATTCTACACGGATCATCATGAAACCTAGTAAATGACATTTATATATATTAATATTAATATTTAATATTAAAATATATAATTATTTATTCTTTCTGGAATTTCTGAATACACTCCCATATTTTAGCACTTTCTTGTATATTAAATACCCCCCTCTGTTGCGCTAAATTACAAAAACCTACTAATAAGTTTAATGCGGTATTTTCATCATCTACTTTTACATCAACTAATTTTGGTTTTTCACTATCATTTTGAGGTGGTCTTGGTGGTTGTGTTTTGGTATCTTCCATTAATTAGATTAAATAATTATTATTTAAATTAAAATTATACTAATTATTTAAACATAGGTCTTTGATTTTCTAAATTTATGAAATGTGTCTCCATAGGTTGAAGTCTTTCCATAAAAACAACATTATTTAAAGTATTCGGATCTATTTCTACTTTTTCTTTTGGTTTAATTAAATTTGTTGAACCAATTCCATAAAGTTCAGATTCTAAATCTACACTATTATTTGATAATTGCATAGCTGGTGCACTTTGATAATTAATTCCAAATATAGGATATTGTACTTTTATTATAGTATCATTTAATGGACTTATCATATAGTTTCTAGTTTTTTCAAATTGATGTTGTTGTAATTTATAATCTGATCTCATATTATTATTTCTTGTTGATGCCATATAATAATAAATAATATTATTATTTAATATATGTTTATTGACAAAAATAATTATACTAAACATGAATGTTTCGGTTCTTTAGCTGCCTTATTAGGGGTCGTTTCATCTTTCCCACAAATATACAAAACATTTAAAACTAGAGATGCACGCTCTTTCTCTTTACTGGCATTATTTATTGGTTTTATTAGATCAATATTATGGATATTACATGGTTATTATATGAATTCTTTTTCTGGTATGGCTTCCTCTAGTTATGGGTTATTTTATGGTATGTTTTTATTATATGCAAAATTATTCTTTAAATCTCGCTAATTTTATCAATCAACTCCTTTTTTATATCATTGTTTATTTTCTTATATTTTTTGTAGTAAGATAATAATTTATGCATTGTAAATAATGTATCATATCCAAATAAAAAAAGAAAACACATTTCATCATCGCTATCATGTAAAAAAATCGTATTATCTCTACATTTTTTATATAGTTCTATAAAGTCTTCATCATTTACTTCATGATATATTTCTGTAATTCTGTTTGTTAGATTTTCTAAATTATCAAGATCTACACTTATATTTAATATATTTAATAAATCTTTTTGATACTCTTCTGTACTTTCACTTACCATATATTTACATACATAATTCTCATTGTAAAATTCCATTTAATAAAAATGCTAATAAAATATTTTTATTAAAACTAATTTATTGTTTTTCTTGTTAAGTCTCTAGATGAAAGGCCACCTCTTATCCAGTTTTTGTCTACTGATTCTTCAGTAGGATTATGTGTTCTTGGTGCACTTACATCATAAGATGAATTAGCTTTGCTTAAACAACTTACATTATTTACTGGATTATTAGCTCCATTTTCTATCGAACTAACTACAGGATAGTTTTTGTAAGGAATATATGACTCTTCTGATGTATTTAAAACACTTTTACGATTTGTCATTGTAATACCCTGTCTTAATTCAGATTCTAACATACTATTACTTGGTCCTTTTCCTAAATATGGTATTGTTTTATATGGTCTTTCAACTAATGATACTCTGCATTTAGGATTTGTTTGAGTAGCACCAAGCAGTAATTTTGAACTATCATCAACATTGCATCCACCTAAACCCAAACCACTGCTTCCACTATAAAATATACTTGGTTGGCTAGTAGCTAATTCAATAGGCTTTTTCATTCCACAATCTTGTAAATAAAAGTTTTTTAGCATGTAACTATTAAGTTCTGCATTCTGCAAATTTGTTTGACTTAAGCCTAATTCATCTTCACCTATACGACCTTGATTATTTAAAAAATCTCCTGCTCCTGAATTCTCCATAAACATATATATATTTAAAATATATTTTATTTAATTCATAATTAAATTAAATTTTGTTCTAAATTTGTACCATCCTTTCTTGATGGCATATCTCCATAACACCACTCTGCAAATTTAGTTTGAGCATTTGGTATTTCTGTATTTGGTGTAGTATAAAAGTTTCTCATAGAATAATCAAATTGCATCTCATCATCTGTACTTTTAAATAATCGTTCATCTTGTACATTTGCTATTGCATTACTTTTAGTAGCATTATTAATCTGTTCTTGAACATTTCTATCATAACTCGCTTCTGCTGAACATCTTGTAGGATTATTTTTAATGTCTGTCAACATAACATTCATCATAGGATTATCTTTTGT
>CEPT01030322.1_pt1 | contig 10617 bp, 5 predicted proteins | sample 356221 | NCBI WGS metagenome assembly CEPT01 (sample SAMEA2620081, study PRJEB7988) | marine metagenome | isolation source: saline water (ENVO:00002010), including | reverse complement strand
ACTCTGGTAAACATACCAGATTTATTTCGCCGTGTCAAACCGAATGAGTTATTTGACAACATGGCTTATATGAATGAATATGAAGTTCAAGATGGACAAAAACCAGAACATATTTCATACGATTTATATGAAACTGTTGATTACTACTGGGTTATATTAGTATGTAACAATATCATTGACCCATACCATGATTGGCCTAAGTCAAACCTAGATTTAGCTGAATTTGCAAAACAAAGATATGGTGCAGAAAACTTAGGTAAGATACATCATTATGTTGATTCAACAAATGAAGATATTAGGGTTAATTTTGACGAGACAAAATTTAATTTAAATCAAATTAAAATTGTTACCAATATTCAACACGAAGAAAAAATAAATGAAGAAAAAAGAAAAATCAAATTACCTAAACCAGAGTTTATAGAAGAAATAGCTTCACAATTTAGGTCATTGATAAGAGGTAGATAATACATTATGGCACAAGTACAAATTCAAGCCGCTGGTGGCGTAGATATTGGAAAAATACTGCTTAAAGCTTCTCAAGAAGCTGGTGGTAAAGAAATAGAAATCACTAACATGGTTGGTGATATTGTTATTCAAGAAAGTATTCATACAAATTATATGACTATGGAGTTAACATGTGGTGACTCCGCAAATCTAATAGGTACACTTCCTATAGTTGGTGGTGAACTAATAACAATTAGGTTACATTCAAATCATTTAGAATCAGATAAAGATTCACAAATCATCCATCAAACATTTGTTATAGATTCAATTGTAAACAGAAGATTCAAAGATGACAGGGAAGAGACTTATACTATAAAATGTATTACTCCAGAAGGATATAAAAACAATACTACTGTAATCAGTGAAAGGTTTTCGGGGCCTCCGCGAGACATATTCCTAGAAATTTATAACAGGTTTATTAGGGATGGAAAAGTAATTACTGAGGATATAGAAAAAGAGGGCCCTGATTTAAGTTTTCTTGACATGTCACAACAGACTTTCAAGAAAGATAATCACTGTTTTATTTCTAATTACTGGACACCTTATAAATGCATGAATTATTTGGCGAGTAAAGTTGCACCAGCTCCTGCTGGTGGAAAAGAATTGATGCCCAATGTAAAATATTTTCAGTCTGATAAAGGACATTATGTAACTAGTCTTTCTAAGTTAGCTGCTTTTTACAAGGAACAGGGAGTTATATATGATGAGTTTTTCTTATTACCCAATAATGATACTCCATTCATGTTAGATGAAAAAAGAACAACAGTTAGTGGTTATAGATTTTTAACTCCATTTGTATCAAAACAATTAAACACAATGTCAACTTTGGAAATGCCATATTACACGCATGACATTAAAGACCAAGTTTCTGGATTCCAAGGTAATATGACAGTTGGGTTTGACATGACAACAAGATTACCTTATCATATGGAATTTGATTATACACCAAATCAACCAGAAAGAAGGAAACAGAATGTAAGAACTATGCCACAAGGATATAATGATTTTTTCCATATTGAAGACTTAACAACAATGAGACAGTTGTCAATGTCAGAACCAAGGTCTGCTTTGAATGTACAGATAGGTTCTTCTCAAATATGGACTGATAATGACTTTGGTATTGATTGGAGATTTTTCTTAGACACTGCTTACAGAGATACCGCGATAGAAGAGTTAAATAGATTGGAGATTGCTTTTACTGCGCCAGGCAGAACAGATATAGACTTGGGTATGTTAGTATATTTGAACATACCTAAAACTGGAGAAAAACCAAAAGGTTCCACATCGGTGTTTGATAAAAGACTGTCTGGAATTTATATTATAACTGGAATAAGACACGGTGTGGGTACTGCTGATAGTAGTCACGATATGCGAATAACATGTGTCCGAGACAGTGTGGGGAGGGATGACTAATGTCAATTAATAAAATGAACACAAGGTATCCAACTTTTGCTTGGTGGCAGGGTGTTGTTGAAGATAGAAATGACCCAGAAAAATTTGGAAGATATAAAGTTCGTATTTTGGGATATCATACACTTGATAAAAGTGTATTACCAACCGAATCTTTACCTTGGGCTATTCCTATGCAACCAGTTACCTCTGCTGCTATATCTGGTGTTGGTTCGTCACCAACTGGGTTAGTGGAAGGTTCTGCTGTTATTGGGTTTTTTGTTGATGGAGATGATGGTCAAATACCTGTTATCATGGGTTCATTTGGTGTTGAGGATAATGTCCCAACCGTCTTGAGTGAAGGAGAGGCCTCTCCAGAAAGCCCAGAATCTTTGGCACGAAGAGGATTCTATGACCCCAATGGAAAGTTCCCACGCAGAAAACAATTAAGAGTACAAGAAAATATAACAGATAATGTCTTAAAGGATAAAGTAAAAGGATTTGTTTCGGATGGTCTTGGGGGATTAGTAAACGAAAGCGGACAAAAACTTACAGGAAAAGAAGAGGGTGTTGAAGAAATAGATGTTGGAAAAAATGTATTAGAAGAGGCATCTTCATCCAGACTTTCCAGAGGTACAGAATCATCGGAAGCTCACTATTCTTTAAAAGCAAAAAGAGACTCAAGGACAGTAAAAATACCGAGGGGTTTTGCAAGTAAAATAACTGGATTTCACAATAGAGAACTTCCATTTGAACACGATGAAAGAAAAGAACTTGAGAAGTTTGTTAAAGAAGTAAATGAATCACTTGGTCTAGGCGAAGATGGACTCCAGTTAGACACAGATGAAAAGGACGATGGTAAAATTGCAGTCAAACCAGGCTTGTACGAACCAACTTACTGGGAAGAACCGCACCCACAAGGTTCGGAGAATTCTAAATCTCAGTACCCCTATAACCATGTAAGAGAAACAGAAAGTGGACATGTGTTTGAAGTTGATGATACGCCAGGCGCAGAAAGAATTCATGAATATCATACCGCTGGTTCATTTAAAGAAATTCAACCAGACGGAACCAAAGTAGAAAAAATAGTTGGTGATGACTATGTTATTGATTTAAAAAACCGACTCATGTATGTCAACGGAAACTTTGACATGATGGTAGAGGGTGATTATAACCTTAATGTTAAAGGTAACAAATACGAACACATATCTGGACACTCTTATAATACGGTCAAGGGAAACAGACTGAATAAAATTCAAGGACATGAATTAGTTGATACACAGAGTTCATACTTGTTAATGGCTGCTGGTAACTTCAATTGTCAAATAGGACAATCTGATTCAGAAAGTAAGAAAATTGGTAATTATAGACTGCGTGTTTTAGGAGAACACAATACAACAGTCCAAGGTAAACAAAAAGTCATGAATAGACAGGATTATAAACATACTGTCTCTGGAGACTTTACAGTAAATACAAGTATTAGAACTACTCTTGACCCAACTGCTGCCGTAGAAGCAGCTTCACAGGGTTCAGTTCCAACCCCAGATGCATTGATTACAGGTGGTTCAATCAAATTACAAGCTGTCAAGAATATTCAAGTAACAGCTAAAGCAGATGGTACACCAAAAGTGCCAGGCTCTCCTTTTGGTAGTTCAGTTAATATTGTTGGTGATAGAATTAATACTACCGCGAGAATAGATATGGTTGAAAGAATTGGTGGACTGCCAGGCCCTGTTCCAGCTGCTACGGATTTCCCACCAATACTTCAAACAGCAGACTCTTATGGTAAAAAATACGCTTTCCATATTGGTACTACTGCTGGTATGTCAAGAGTTGTATTGTCTGCTCCAACTGGGCCAATTTTAGATGGTCTTGTTCCAACTTTCTCAGTACCTACAATCGAAAATAAAGTTATCGGTGTTGGTACAATTGTTGACTTTGTTGATGGTGCTGGACAGATAGACCAATTGATAACTGGTGTTGGTAATATCAACCACGGAGTTGGTGGTGCTGGAACAATAAACCAGAACATATCTTCTCCAAGCATTCTTGCTATGGCTGGTGGTGTGAATCCATTACCGTCTATCGGGCCTATTATTGACGGTACAAGTCATAGACAGATGTCGCCTGCTTCTATCCTTGATAGAACAATTGGTTTCTACACTAATACTGTATTGGGAATAACCACATTCGCTTCTACTGGTAATTTCCTAATAGGTACGCCTTTGGTTCAGATTACGGCAGCTGCTACTACCATATCTGGTTATACAACTATTGGTGGTTATCTTACTGTTACTGGATTGGTTACTGGTCTTGACGAAATTCAAGTTGGTGCGAATCCAGCCTCTGCTGTCACGCTTAGTGGTCATACTCACTTATACTTGTCTGGTAGTGGTGGTGCAAGTTCACCGCAACCGTCCACTGGAACCCAAAGTTCTCCACCAACAGCAGGAACATAAGGAATAGAAGATGAGTTGTAAAGGAATAGGAAAAGCGTTTAGTGAACTTGCTGGAGGAATCGATGAGATTTCGGAAAAGCTAGACACAGCTATTGATGAACTTGTCGATGGTGTTGCGGATGGTATAGGACTAACCGCAGCCAAAGTTAAGTTTGACGCGATGCTGATGGAAATAGAGGCAGCTTTCAGAAAAGAATTTCCCGGCTTAGAAGATTTTTTTGAACAGTTAAAAGAAGGAATACCTTTATCAGAAGAACTTCAAACCATTATGAATCTTGGCGCTCAAACAGTCGCCGCTGTAGAGAAAGTCAAAGAGTTAAAAGAAAAGTATGGAAGTGACTCAGTAGTAGATGATATTCTAAATGACCCAGCTGGATTTGTTGATAGTTTGGGGGGTGACTTAGAAGCTCTGTGTGAAGCGATGCCTAATTATGAAAAGGCAAAAGATGGTTCAATTAAAGTTAAGGCAGCTAAATTTAATTTTGATGGTGCAGAACTAGATGTTCAAGAAATAGCAAACGAAGGTCTTTCACCAACGATAAGGAGAATCAAGGAATCTTTAAAGAACCTAACAGTAACCTTTGAGTCTGCTTCAACAACTGTTAATAAAGATTTAGCTAATCCATTTACTTAAAGAAAGTATTATAAATAGTCAAATGATTAAGAAACCTACTACAATATACAAAGATTTCGATTTGAGTTTTACGAAAAACCCAAATACAAAGGATATTGCTCGTAGAGTAGATGTTCAGGCGGTCAAGCAAGCATTAAAAAGTTTATTGTTGACTCAGTATTATGAAAAACCATTTCAACCTAACTTTGGTTCACCAATCAGAGGATTGTTGTTTCAACCAGTTGACTTGGTAACAGGAACTAATCTTGCTACTGAAATAAAAAGATGTATACAAAACTTTGAAAAAAGAGTTGTGGTAGAGGATGTAGAAGTATATCCAGAAGTAGACCAGAACGCATTTAGATGTAAAATATTTTTCTACATAAGAGGTATAAAAAATTTACAGGAACTTGGAATAGTATTAGAGAGGGTAAGATAGTGGCAGTCAAAAATGTAACAGAATTAGATTTCGATACAATAAAAACAAATCTAAAAACACACTTAAAGAATCAAACTGAGTTTGAAGACTATGATTTTGAAGCGTCTGGTATTTCTCAACTTGTAGATTTGTTGGCATATAATACACATTATAATGCTGTTCTTGCTCACATGGTATCAAACGAATCGTTTATTGATTCTGCGGTAAAAAGAAACTCGGTTGTGTCTATTGCAAAGACAATGGGATACACACCAAGGTCTGCCCGTTCAGCAAAAGCAACTCTCGACTTAACTATTGTTCCTGCTCCGTCTTATACAGCAACCAGTTTAACTCTCAATAAAGAGAAAGTTTTTACTTCCAATGTAAACGGAAGAAATTATAATTTTGTACCAGAAAAAGATTACAGTGTAGACAAATCGGTTGTCAATGGTGTTTCAGCTTTTAGATTTACTGATATTGTTGTCGTAGAGGGAACAAGAGTACAAACATCCGAAGTAATTAGTTCTACAAATCGTTCTGGCCCAGTAGTGCTACCAAATGATAATGTTGATACCACATCACTTTCTGTTAAGGTTCAGACCTCTACAACTAATTTAAACGCGACCACATTTGCTAAATCAGAAACAATTACAACCGCTAAATCAACTTCAGCAATATATTATCTTGAAGAGAGAACGGATGGATATTACCAAGTTGTATTTGGTGATGGTGTTTTAGGTAAACAATTAGATGTTGGAAATATAGTTATATGTGACTACATTATTTCTAATACCACAGAAGGTAATGGTGCAAGAACATTTAGTCCACCCACGAATATTACAGGGACAGGAGAACAAATAACAGGACAAACAAAAAGTGCCTCTAGTGGTGGATTTGATTTAGAAACTGTAGACAGTATTCGATTTAATGCACCGCGATTCAACTCTGCGAAAGGTAGAGTTGTTACAGCCACTGACTACGAAACAGCAATCAAACAGTCCAACCCCAATATCAAATCTGTAACTGTGTGGGGCGGAGAAGACAATGTGCCTCCAGTTTACGGTAGAGTTTACATATCATTGCAACCTCAAAGTGGGTTTGTTATAACAGAATCAGAAAAAGATGATTTGGTTAAAAATGTTATTAATCCAAAACTACCAGTATCTTTGGTTACAGAGTTTGTTGATTCAGAAAACTTGTTTATCGGATTTAATATCGCGGTTACTTATGACCCGAAATTAACCACGCAGAGTTCAGATGCAATCAAAACAGATATTTTAAATAAAATTTCACAACACTTTGAAACAAATGTTAATGAGTTAAAGAAAAACTTCTTTTTCTCAAAACTAAGTAGAGAACTTGATTTAGTAAATGATTCTATTATTGGTAACAATATAGAAATGAGATTAATGAAAAAAATAACACCTACTATTGGTGAGGATACTAGGTATGAACTAAAATATAATAATAAATTATTAGCTAGTTCTGTAAGAACAAATTATTTTACTGCGAATATAAACGGTTCCCAAGATGAGGTCTATATAACTGATAGACCAGATGAAACCTTTACTGCGTCACAACAATACAACGGACAAAGATTTAATCTCGCAAAAGGTGACCTTATCTTAAAATTAAAAACAACCAACGCTGTTGTCGGTGGAACTGTGGGTACTATTGATTATGATACTGGGGCATTAGATATAAAATCTTTAAGGGTGGACGCGGTTAGTGGAGCATCAAACAATGATATAAAAGTTTATATAACTCCACACGAAAGCGCAAAAAATATTTCTACAGATGACTTGGTTCGTGCAACCGAAGAACAATCATATGCTGTTACCGCTTTACCAGCAAGAAATATAATACTGTCCCTTGATGACTCTCAGATAGACACCACAAACAATGTTAAACAGGGTGTTGCTGTTACAATGATATCAAGGGTACAGGATGACTAATAGAATACCATCATATCTTGAGTATGTAAAAAATATCGCTGTAACAAGCGGTGGTGCTGGGTATAATAGCTCAAGCGTAACAGTAAAGATTAGTGCCCCCACTGGTGACAACCCAATTCAAGCAACGGCAACTGCTAGTATAGATTTTGCTGGAAGTGGTAACATCACCGCGATTAATGTTACTAATGCTGGTGATGGATATGAAGGAACTCCTACTGCTGTAATTCAAGGTGGTGCTACTAGTGTAAGTATAACATCTGGTGGTTCAAATACTGGACTTGATGCTGGAACATATACTGGAGTTTCCCCTAGTTCTACAAGTCAAGATGGTGCTCTTGCTACATTCGATATTGTTATTGATGCAAATGGTGATGTAACATCCATAACAACCAATGCAAAGGGTAATAGATTTACACAGGGAGATACTATATCATTTCTTCCTACAGCACTTGGTGGTACAGGTTCAGAAAAAACAATTGTTGGTACTGTAACTCATATTGAGGGTGGACAGAACGCTGTACTTACAGTAGAGATTGATAAGATTGCAAAGTCTGACATATATTCTCAACCAAAAATTTCTGGGATGGTTGCGAATCAATTACCAGAATTTATTAGAGATGACCATCAACTTTTTGCAACTTTCATTGAAAAGTATTTTGATTTTTTAGAATCTACAAATACAACAGATTCAACCAAACATGGCCCATTAAAAGTACTACAGGATTTTCTATCTAAATTAGATGTAGACTTCAACGATGACGGAAGTATAAACACAGATGATAACTTCCTTAAAGAATTTTATAAAGACTATGCAAAAGATTTACCTTTAGGTCAGACTGCTAAATTAAGTCTTGTACTAAAAAGAATCAACGACTTCTATACCGCAAAAGGTAGTAAAGAAGCAATAAAACTTTTATTTAGAATACTTTACAATGAGGAAGTAGAGTTATTTAATGCACAAGAATTTGTACTTAGACCATCTTCAAGTAAATGGCAACAAGATTATGTTGTTAAGGTATACGAAAGGTCAACATATATTAATGCAACCACACCCGATTATGACCCACAGGATTTTTCTGGTCAACAAGTAGACCTTCATTATTATCAGTCAACTGGTTCGGTTACAAATTCTTTTACTAAAAGAGCAAGTGTTCAATCTGTTAAGAAGATTGCTTACACCAACCCACAAGCATATGAACTCGTTTTAACTGGGATTGATAATACATTCTCATTGCCTGGCGGTGGTGCTGCCAGTGTTTCATATGATGAAATATTACAACCAGAAATAGCTGGTGACATAGGAACAATTGTAGGGACAGGAAGTGGTGGTGTTTATGAAAACCCAGATGTTTCAGTAGTTGATGGCACATATAGTATTGGTGCTTCAGATTACAGTTCTTATATTGACATACCTTATTCAAACAATCTTGCTGTAACAAAAGGCACTTATGTAAAGACATCTGGAAACAGAATATACCTCGCTGTTAATAGTGGAACAACAAGTAATAGTGGAAGTGGCCCAACTCACGAATCGGGTGAAAATACAGATGGTAGTGTTAAATTTAGATTTATTCAACTAACAACTGCTACAGGTCATTATAGTACAGGAAGTTCTGGTGCTACATTTACTGTCGTTATTGCTGGTAACGCGGTATCTAGTGTCACAGTTACAGATGATGGTACAGATTACTATCCAAATGAAGTTATAGAAATTCCTGCTACTAAGTTTGGTGGAACAGGAACAGGTGTTAAAATAAAAGTTGCCACTATCACCAGTGGTAAAATTAAAAAGGTAATTATTATAGATGGTGGTTCTGGTTTTGCTGCTAATCCAGATGTTCTTATAACTCCAAATAGTTCAGATACAATTACTACTACTGCTCTTTTAGAAACAAGAACTACGGATGGTGCGATAACAGATATAGTATTTACTAACAATACAACTGGTGTTGGATATAATAATTTACCAGATTTGAGAATATCTGTAGGTCTGACACTAACCTTTGTTAGTTTAGCAGGAGAGACTTTCCCATCTGGCGGAGCAGATGTTTTCAGTGCCATGAAAGGTATTGTAACAAGAGTGTTAAACTCTGCAAAATTTAATTCTATAAAGACAGGTTCAAGTGCCACATCTGGTGGGTTTAAAATTGGTGATTCATATGTTATTAATGAAACTGGTGGTATTCTGGGAGTGTATGCTACTGATTACTTCCTTGAAGATTATACAATAACTGGTATATCAAATAATGCATATATTAGAATTACCTCTCTTGATGCAAATGGATATCCTGCTACATTTGAAGTACTCGCGGTAGGACAGGGATTCAATAGAGAAGATTTTACAATAGAATTAACTTCTCCAACAGGAAATATTGCTCTTGTAGATTTTGAAACAGGATATAATGCAGTACTCGGTGGAGTTGCTGGAGATGCTGGTGGATTCTTATCAGACGCGAACAAGTTATTTGATAATTTAGTTTATCAACCATTTGCTTATCAAATACAATCAGAGTTACAAGCAAAAGAATGGAAAGAATATGTTAAGAGGTCTGCTCACCCAGCTGGATTTGCTGTATTTGGTGACTTGCAGATTAAACAAGATATCGATTTCTCTAGTGGATTCACAGTTGAAACAGATGTTTACATGTTCTTCAAGTATCCAGATGTAGAAGAATTACTAGTCGATGAAACAGTTGTCAAAGATATTACTATTACAGAAGCAGGGCCTGACTCTATTTTCCCAGGCGATGCTATCAATTCATTTAATGTAGAAACTGCTCCTTCAGATAGTGTTGGTGTAAGTGATGAAGATGGCCCGTATACATTTACTGGTACATCCGTAAGAGTTTACTACGCGACTTCAGATGGAACCGAAACTGGTGACCCATACTTTGTACAACATGCAACAGCATCGGATGACTATGTAGAAAGATTTGGTGTTGGTGACTACTTCTTAAATGATGGTGGTGCATATGTAGAACTTGGTAACCCACAGAAACTAGTAGAAATTAACTTTAACTCTACGGATACTGGTGAGTACGCTACAGATTACTTTGCTAATGATGCTGGTAGATATACGGTTCTTATTGCAGATGATGCTGAAAGAAGTACAGAATTCTTCTTTGCTGGAGATGTATTAACATCACTTGAAGTTCAGGCTGTCGCAACAGATAGTGTAGACTTTAGTGAAAGTGTATTAATATCGTTTGTATTCTTCAGAAATCCGACTGATTCATTTGAAATGCAAGATTCAGTAAGTGTAGAAAGAGGTGTTGGTGC
>CEPT01014051.1_pt1 | contig 10618 bp, 14 predicted proteins | sample 356221 | NCBI WGS metagenome assembly CEPT01 (sample SAMEA2620081, study PRJEB7988) | marine metagenome | isolation source: saline water (ENVO:00002010), including | reverse complement strand
GAGCGGCGTCGGGACGCAGTATAGATCCTGAGAATTTACCAGGGGCACCTTTATCTCGAAATAGATATTCGCGGTCGCTTGTTTATTTAATAAATTAAATATCCAATTTTTTAAGAACTTTATGTTTAACATTTTGAGATTGTAAAACAGACATAACAAGTTGTGGTGCGATAGCAACGACATTAAACGTGGTTTTGTATTTAAATACAGAAACGAAAGAGTCATCTTCAAATTGAATGCTGTACCACCAATAAGCAGGAATATGTATAATAGTTCCTTTTTCAGCGGTAAATTCAAGAAATTTAATTTTATCATAGTCATTTTTATATTTTTTTTCTACATTCCATGGGTTAATTGGAGATCTGAATTCAAAATTTTCATAATCATTACTTTTATAAAGGTATTTGGTGTATTTAGATGAACATAATTTAATTTTAATTTTTCCACTAGTAACATAAAAATAATTTCTATAGTTAATATTGTATCTTAAAGGAGTATTACCAGAACCAAACATGAAATCATATAAACAATTTACGACGAGTAATGGTCGCATAAATTCATCATTATGATTAAATACTTTTAACATGCCAGTATCAGTTAAAAACTCCATATTGTTTTCGGTTATGTATGTATTTTTTTGATCTTTTTTAAATAATTTTATAGCTTTTCCTAAAGGAAGTTTAGTATAAAGCTCGTCGCTTTCTTTTCCCCTTATATTAATATCAAAGGCATAGTAAAGGTTATTAATATAATCGATATTGCAAGTTTCAATTAATTGTAAATTTTCATACTTAAATATTATAGGTTGTTTAAGATCACATATTTCCTCAAGCTTACTTTTTGAAGGTTGAACGATTTCGTATACTTCGAGATCGTTGCTTTTTTTAATATGAAAATAGATGTGTATGTATATGTATAAAACAATACAAAATATTACTATTGTAAGTAGATTGTTCATTACAATCTATTTACAATTATTTATAAATAATTTTACGAACTTGATTCATCTTCTAAATTATCATCATCATCATCATAATCATCATTATCATCATCATGGTTAACTTCGTTATTTTCAATTTCGGTTACTTTAAGATTAACTTCATCGGTATTAACATGTTCTTTAGCTTCAAGAGCGGCAACTTTTTGTTCAAGAGTAGTTAAATCGGGTATTTCTTTGGCTTCTAATAAGGCAAGTCTATTTACAAGATCGGCAAATTTAGCCTCATTAGCATCTTCAAGACTAGTATTAGTTTCAACAAGTTGTTGATATAAGTTATCAAGACGAGTTTCAAGAAGTTTAAATTTTTCGTCTAGAACATCGCTAGATATACTGGAAGGCTTCTGTAGATCAGATTTCATTTCGTTAACTTCTGTTGTAAGCTTATTAAGATTGCTTTCAATAAAAACAACTTTAGTGGTGTTATCTAAAGAAGATACTGCTTGTTCAACATAATCGAATTTTTCATTATATTCGGTCTTAAGAGTATCAATATGTTTTTGTAAATTATCAATAAGACTTTTAACAGAAGATAGTTGATTAATATTAGAATTTACATTATTAGAATTAGGGGGTGTAGAGCTATTAGATTCAATAGACAAAAGTCTTTTATTAATATCTTCAAATGCGACATTTATTGCGTCAATATCTGGTAAATTTTCAACAATATAATTATCTTGTTGTCCAATTTTGTTTTCAACTTCCTTCATATTAGTGGTTAAGGTAGTTTCTAGTTTAGACAATCTGGAACCGATTAAAGACATAGCTTGTGATATAGAGAGTTGTCCAGTTTGTATAGGTGTTTGTGGATTGGTTGTGATAGGTGTATTAGAAGGAGGATTATTATTAGGTAATCCAGGAGCACGTCTTCTTTTAGCTGCAGCCAATGATGCCATTTATAATTATAGATTAATATAAAAAAAATAGATTATTTTCGCATTACCATTTTTATTTCTGGATGGTGAGTATAATTATTAATTTCAAAATCTTCAAATTTATATTCATCAATATTTTCATATCTATTTTTAATGATTAAAGTAGGATAGTTATAAGGTGTTCTATTTTTTTGTATTTGTAAAGCTTCCAAATGATCGCTATATATATGTATATTTCCTAAAAAGTGAATAAATTCGACAGGTTTTAAATTGCAATGATGGGCAATAAGATGAGTAAGAAAAGCATATGATGCTATATTAAAAGGGACACCTAAACCCATGTCACCACTTCTTTGGTATAATGCCACACTGAGTTTATCATTATCAAATACATTAAATTGCATTAATACATGACATGGAGGTAAAGCCATTTCATCTAATTGCTGTGGGTTCCAAGCAGATAAAAGAAGGCGTCTAGAGTTTCTTTGATTAGGATCATTAAGGGAGTCTATTATATTTTGAAGTTGATCAACTCCTTTTCCTTTATAATCAGTAGAGCAATTTTTATATTCAGCATTAAAAAAGCGCCACTGGTGTCCATAAATAGGGCCTAAATCATCTTCTTCTAGATTATGTAAGCCTCTGGAATCAAGAAAATCTCTGGAAGCATTACCATTCCAAATTTTAACATTATTTTTTTTTAAAATTTTATTATCAGTGGAACCACTAATGAACCATAAAAGTTCTTTTAGACATGTTTTCCATGCAAGTTTTTTGGTTGTCATTAAAGGGATTTTGTTGTTAGTTAAATCAAATCGCATGGTTGCACCGAATAAGGCTTTAACATTTCCATTTCTACCATTTTCATTATATCCATGATCAATAATATTTTTAATCAAGTCAATATATTGTTCTTCGCTATTTTTAGTGAAATTAGACATATTAAAATTATATGGAATAAAATTTTTAATTTCTTTTGATAAAACATATGGAAGCTATCAAAGAAAGTACTATTGAAAGTAAAAAAAGTTTTGTAAATCATGTTTTAAATTTCGATTCAGATAGTAAATCAGAGTTATTAAATTTATTTCAATACACATTAATATCATTTGTATTAGTAGTGGTATTAAATAAGGTATTTCAAATGTATATACCAGAGGCGGATGAAACAAAGCATTATACAACATTAATATTTGAGATGTTAACCCAGATAATAGGATTACTTTTAGGAATGATGATAATACATAGAATAGTAACATATTTACCAACATATTCAAAAACTCCTTATAAAGAAATAAACATGTTAGGATTTATAATACCATTTTTAGTAATATTATTAAGTTTACAAACAAAGTTAGGAGATAAAGTAAATATAATTTTAGATAGTTTATCGTTTTTCCGTATAAATACTGGACGTATTCCACAGACAAGTTTGAAAGTTTCGCAGCCGTTATCAAATATTCCAATGCAAGGAATGCAAACAATACAACCAGTTAATAACGATTTTGCTAATAATTTATTACCTACACCAGGTTTAGCTAATACAGGTATACCAGATTTACAACAAGGTGTACCAAATGTAACACCACAAAGTAATACAGGGGTAGGTATATTTCCAGAGAGCGAAGAACCAATGGCTGCTAACGGAGTATTAGGATTGGGTGGTTCGTGGTAACTTGGTTATTGGCTTAATTTTCACTCTAGATAACCATTTTCTGTTATAAGTAGCAATATATATAATAATCATAACAATTAATACAATAAATAATAATAAAATATAGGTTATAATTTTTGTTAAATTAGATTTAAGGCTATTTAGTTCTTTTAGTTTTTTCTTAACTTTATTTAGTAAAATTATATTATTAGATGGATCAACTATTAGAAAGTTCATATAATATTATGAAAATAATATTAATACTATTATAACTTATTAATATTAATATTAATCATGGATGATAATGAACTAATGGAAAAGGCAGTTAACAATTCAAAAAATGACTCAATAGTAAAACTAAATAGTTTTAAAATTGCAAGAGATAAGAAAATTATATTAAATGATTTAAATTTAAATAAAAAAGAGCAACAAGTTATTTTGAATAAGTTATTAAATTATAGATTGGTAGATGAAATCAAAGATATAGAAGTAGGTAATTATATAAGATGGATATCAATAAAAGAAGATGTAGAAGAAATTAAATTAACAACAGGTGGACATATTATAACTTTAGAAATAGAAAATGATGGTGTTCATATAAAATGTAAAAACAGATTAAATAATATATTTGAGATAAGATTAGATGAAAATATAATATTTCAAAAATTGACAGATCAAGAGGAATTATTATTAAAAGTAATAGATTATTTGGAGACATAATAATTATTAATATAGATATATATTAGATGGTTAGGGAGGGATTTAATATAAAAAAAGAATTTAATAAATTATTAAAACCAATAAAAGAACCGATAGATTTCATACAAAGTTTTATAGAAGGTTTGATTTTAGTATTCAAGGGAATAGCAGAATTATTAGTGGCTTCGTTATCACCTTTTGATGGAAAAGGGCCTTTTTCAAAAATTCCAGGATTACGAATTCCAGTCTGTTTTTTAAATCCATTTTTTGTATTAGCTTACATGATAGTTCCTAAGATAAAGAAATTAATAACAGAATCGCTTTTGCCAGCAACATATCCATTAAGATATGCGGCATATCGAGCAGAGATGTATGATAGTTTAGAAGAAGTAACTAAAAAAACTGAAAATTTTATAAATAAAAAAATAACAAAAATATTATGGATAATATTTTTCATTTTTGCTTTTGCATTCATATTTATTCCGCCGATAGTTGGTAAAATTTTGGTACAAATGCCAGAGATTATAAATTTATTAATTCCAACATTCATTACAATGATATTGATACCTACATTAGTAATTCAATTAGATAAATACATAAGAACAGAATTATTAATCTTGTTTTTGTTAGCTTATATTAGATATTCTTGGAGATATATTTATCAATTGGTGGAAGTATTAAGAGAGAAAGTATTCAGTAGTAAAGGCGCGAAAGGAGACCCAGCGAATCCTTTATTAGCAAAAATTCAAAAAGCAAGTGATAGAGCTTTAGTGAGTATTCCTTTTTTTGGTAAATTTATACTAGCATACTATAGCGAACATAGAAACGAAACACTGTTAGATGATATGCCTGGGGGAGCAAGTATAAATATGATGATAAGAATTATAACTAGAGTATCTCCTGCAAGTAAAGAGAGTAATAACGAAGACAACGACAGAGGAGATTTATTATACAGAAATATAAAAACAATATTGGATGAATTTGGAATAGGCTATGATGGCAAGAATAATAAGCAAGTGCATACGATATATTTAATATGTTTCTATGTATGGAGATTATTAATTATACCTGGATTATTATTAGGTTTAATTACCATATTGATAAAATTAGATAGAACAATAACAGATGTAGCAGCCGCATTAGTTGCTCTATTTTTATGTTTTATATCAATACTAACTGCAATAATAATGATTCCAAATACTAAATGTGACCCAAAAATACTTGCACCAGTAAGACAAGTATCAAAATATATTACAATGGTAGCATTACCATCTTTTATTGTGGCCTGGTTTTTTCCAGAGTTAATAGAAGGATGTTTTGATTGTTTCGAAGGTGTTACTACAGTTAAAAAGGGATTTGATAAAATGATGGGAGGACTTTAACTATATGCTTCAGGAAATCTAATAGTATTACCCTTATCATATTCATCGCGAAACATACCTAATCCTATAGTAACGCTTACAGGATGATTGTAAAAATCGACAAGTCGTCCATCATGATATCTAAACTTAAATTTTAATTTAGATAATTTATCTATAGGTGGTTCACTATAGAATATATTGTTCAAGAATGCACTATCATGTATTACGGTTCTACCACTTTCCACTGATATAGGTATTTTTGCAAAGGAAGAATTATAAATACCATTATAATCATTTGAAGATTTGTTTAAACATTTAATTCCTTTTTGCTTAAGATTATTTTCAGTAATATGTTTATAATTAGATGATCGTTCCCCTCTCAAACTAGCAAGAGATACACATGATAAGTAGGATACATCTGTAATGTTATTATTAGTATTGATAGAGTAAGGCTGTATCTCATCAATGTAATTATATTTATCAATTTCCAGATAAATATCTTCTTCACCATATACTGGTGCAGGTACAGATGATATTATAACATGTTTATTACTATCGATCGAACTTGTTGTTCCATCACTATCAAATATTAAGTATGCAGTTCCAGTTGTAGAGGTATATGTTTTTTTTTCGAATCCTAGATAGAAAGGTAGTCCCCAATTAAAAGTATAGTTGTAAACATTGTTGGTTACGCACAAACCATTATAGGTAATATTTTCTCCAGCACTAATAGTAAACGGATTATCGGAATAAAAATAAAATTTCATGTCAACATCATTATATTTAACATTAATACTAGATAATTTATTTTCTAACATAGCACACATTTGTTTAGGGGTATAAGTTCCATCATTTATTTGAATAGTATCATTATCAAATTTAATTTTAGTGTTTTCATTGTAATTTGAGAATATATTATAGTTTTTTGGAAGTTGTAAGCTTAATAGCTGTATGCTATTAACTTTATTGTATTGAATAGGCAATGTAACTTCAAATTCGTTAGATTTAGGCCATTTATTAATATCTCTGTCCTGAGAATGAACAGCAATAATTTTTCTATGAAAAAGATAATTTTTGTTTTCTTTAAACATTATATATTAAAAATATAAAATAAAATAATATAATAAATTATTAGAGATGGAAAAAGATACAGATATAGAAAAGGATATAGAATTACAAAAATTCATAATGTTATCTCAAGGTATTGGAACAATATTCTACTCGACAAAAAAAATGGGTTTATATAAACCGGGGTTGATGATAGTAATTGTTACTACTATCTTAAATATGGCGGTTGAAGGACAAAGTATTGAAAAAGACTTTGCTGGTATGAAAGCTCTTATACCTAAATATATAGTAACAATAATATTTTCAATTACACTTTATTTGATTTATATGTTATATTATAGATATGAACATTATATTCATGGTAATAATTTAGATGGAGATTTTAAAAGATACTCAAAAAATATAAGTTATATACTTATTGCAATTACAATAATGCAATTAGTGTTTGCATATGATATAAAACAAGCAAAAACAATAAAAGATCCAGTTATGTTTTATACGCTAGTATTATATATATTAACATTAAAACTAATAGTAATTTATGTGGATATGCGTTTACGACTTAAATATGTATTAGATGATAAAAAAGAAAAAAAATACAACTAGTGTTAATAATTAATAATTAATAAATTTATATGTAAGACCACAAGAATTTTCATCTTCCCATAAACCAGAAATTTTAATTATAATTTTTTTAAAAGTATTTTTAGAATTAAATATTTTAATAATATTTTTATTTAATTGTTCTTGTAATTTATATTCTTTTATTTTAGATGTATTACATTTACTAAGAATATCTTTTTCAACGTTACATAGAGTTTTAATACATGAATTATTATTATTAATACTGCAGGTATTAGAATTAATTTTTTTTATATTAGCCAATGGGACAAGTATATATAAACCATTCAAAGTATAAATTTGATTAGAATATATAATTCTAACAAACTTGCCGTTTGTTATCACAGTATTTTTAATAGTATCTCCAAAAAATATATAATTGCTGTTATAGTTATCTAATTTTGTGTATATTATCATTTAAAGTTATATTTGTAATAACTTTAAATAGTAATAATGAAATCTTATGAAGATCATTTTACAGAGTATGTAAAGGATGTTAGTAATAATACTTTACATCCAAAAATTAAAACCATTTCTAATAAATTGCCTAAGGATTTAATAGATTTAGATAATTTAATTTTATATGGTCCATCTGGTGTTGGAAAATATAGTCAAGCTTTATATATTATAAACAGATATAGTGTAAGCAAATTAAAGTATGAAAAAAAAATAATACTGCAATTATCAAAACAAACATTTAATATTAAAATAAGCGATATACATTATGAAGTAGACATGGATTTATTGGGTTGTAATTCAAAGAGTAATTGGAATGAGATATATAATAAAATAATTGATATAGTAGAATCAAGTAGGACACGTAAAGGTATAATTTTATGTAAAAATTTTCAAAATATTCATAACGAATTATTAGATATATTTTATAGTTACATGCAAAATAATCTGAATATAAGATTCATTATATTAACAACAGAGATATCATTTATTCCTTATATTATTTTAAATAAATGTTTAAGAATAACAATATCAATGTATAGTAAGAGTTTAATTAAGAAATATTTAAAATGCAAGAAGACTATTTCAAATAATATTAATTATTTAAAAAATGATTGTTCAGAATTGGATAATTTATATATATGTATTTATGACAGACTTTTAAATATTATAAAAAATTACGATAGTTTGAATTATGGAGAATTTAGAGAAATTATATATGATATTTTGATATATAAAAATGATATAAATGATTTAGTTTGGTATATATTGAAAGATTTAATTAAAAACAATATTCTTAAAGAAGACAAGATAGGAGAAGTACTTTTAAAGACTATAAGTTTTTTTCAGTTATATAACAATAATTATAGACCTATTTATCATTTAGAAAATTACTTTTATTATTTAATAATTGTAGTACATGAATTATGATAAAGCATGTAGGATCCTTAATATAAATAAAGATGCAGATATAAATATAATTAAAAAAAAATATAGAATACAGGCATTAAGATATCATCCAGATAAATGTAAATTAGATAATGCTAATGAAATATTCTTAGAAGTTAATGAAGCATACAATTATTTAATGAATAATAAAAGCAGACCCAAAGAAACTAGATATAGTAATATATTAGAGGAATTTTTAAAAGAAAATTTAGAAGATTTTGAGTATGCAACAATAATACTTAAAATAATTAACAAATCGTTTATTCCATATTTTATAGACAATTGTGATGTTGATAATTTAAGAAAAATATATGAATTTATCAAAGAGTATAAAGAGTTATTTGATATAGATGAGACAATAATTAAACTAATTGAAAAAAAAGTAAATATGGTTACTATTATATTAAACCCAGATATAGATGATTTGTTAGATAGTAATGTTTTTATATTAAATTATAAAGGTAGTAAGTTATCAATACCTTTATGGCATAATGAAATCTATTATGATATAAAAGATGAGTTTATATTAGTAAAATGTATTCCTGAATTAAGTAGTAATATAATTATAGATTTAAGCAATAATATACATATATTAATGGATAAAAAAACCGAAAAAAATGATATAATTTTAGGTAAAAAAATATATAATTTAGACAACTTAGTTTTAAATAAAGATAATAAATTAATTTTGCATAGAAAAGGAATAAAATGTATAGAGGAGGATTTATTTAGAGATAATAAGATGGATATAATTATTCACTTTAATTAATAAAATTATTTTTATAATTCTATTATATAATGAAAGTATTTAGAGGCCAAGCAAAAAATCTAAGAAAGAACATTAAACAAAACAATGTTAAGCCACTTTTGGTTGTTTTTGGTGTGTTAGTTATGATTACATTAACGTACAAGGCGTCGAATGGTGTAATGGGTGTAGGAAACACAATGTTTAAAGAAGGAAATGGAAAAGGGCGTCGTCGTCGTCAAGGGTTTGAAGGCCGCGAAGGGACCGAGGGCGACGGCTCGGGCGACGGCTCGGGCGACGGCGGCGGCGGCGGCGGCGGCAGCGACGGAGGCGGCTTCGCCGGAGATCGTAAATATAGAACAGGTTTTCAAGAAGGCGCTGAAGATTGCGGCGGCGTCGAGTGCGACGACAGTTTCAAAGGTGGAAGAGTTGCAGCATATGAAGGAATGACATCGTGTGCTAAGAACGCGGCGCCAGCCCAAGGGTTCACAGGAAACCGCAAGCAAGGGTTCAGAGGAAACCGCAGACAAGGTTTCAAAGGTAGAGGATTGAGACGCCGTGAAGGCAACATCCCCGCCGCTAGTCAGGGAGGCGACCCCGCAGCAGCCTCTGAAGGAAGCCCCCGTGTAAAAGAACACAGCCACGACCCCACAAGCGGCGCAGTAGTATCCCATGAAGAAGACGCCGTAGCAGCCTCTGAAGGAGGCGTCGGAACAGCCCCGTCGACTTTAGTTTCGGCAGATAATTTTATAGGTAGCCGTTTTGGAAGAAGAAGAAGAAGAAGATAAATAATTATATAATAGATTAAAGTATAAGGTATTATATAATGACTAATTTGCTAATTATGTTTGGAAGTTTTTTGATTTTAGTAAGTTTCTCAATTTTTTATGATAGAAACTATAAAGAAGGGTATAGTAGAAATAACGCAAATAGCAGTACAGCAAATGATAACTTAAATGAAAGAATAAATAATTTAATAGATGAGAAATTAAATTCTCCTGGATTTGCTGAGGTAATAAATGAATTAATAGAGGATTATAATAATGATGATAAATTTGAAAATAGAGTAAAAGATCTGTTTGATCAAAATATGAATGCATCATTCACAAATGAAGATGAAGATGACACGTTGGAGGGTTATGAGATGTTATAACGTTTTTTAGTTTTTTTATTATATTTTTTATTTTTTTTAGT
>CEPT01045532.1_pt1 | contig 10701 bp, 6 predicted proteins | sample 356221 | NCBI WGS metagenome assembly CEPT01 (sample SAMEA2620081, study PRJEB7988) | marine metagenome | isolation source: saline water (ENVO:00002010), including | reverse complement strand
AGAATGGATTGACTGGCAATAATTGGGAGATCATGAAAATTGCTGCTATTGATGCACCAAGTAAGACTTTAAGATGTTTGCCTGGTCAAGAGGGAACAAATAATCAAGGATTGAGTGTTTACCCTGCTTCAACTACAAGTGTCGTAAGAATTCTCAAGCATCCTGAGAGTTCTGGTTTATATGATATTGAGCTAAGATCTCGTAGTGGAACTGGTAGTTTTGTATCAGCAATTATTAGTGACGGTCATATTGTACAACAGAAACTTGATTACCCCAACTGGGTACGTTTTGTTGATGTAAGGAACAATAGTAAAGATGAATGGTTCTTTGTTAATGGTGGATTGTTTGGTAAGTATCATTCACCAATAATGAATGATGCTATCCAGGTTGGAGATGTTCCATATAGAACTGGATCTCTAAAACTGAATGAGGATCTTAAATTACTTGGTGGTAACATTCTTGTAAGTGATTCTGTTAACAAGACACCAGTTCTGATTGTACAAAATGATGATGGTCATGCTGATCACCCTGGAAACATTGAATTTAATGCTGGTATTGTTGGTAGAGGAGACATTAAACTCTACTCTGCTTCTTGTCCAGAAAGTGACGCAATCAGCTCATGTAGTCCAACATTCTCTGTTGATCTTGACGGTGATGTTTTAGCTGGAAAGAGTTTAACCGTTCGTGGTACAGCATTAGAAATTCCACCTAAAGTACCACAACTTGATCTTTTAAATCTAGGACCCAATGGTGCTAATACATTTACTGTAAACCAAGATCAATCAATTGATGCATTTGGACTTACAAACTTCTATACATCATCTGGTGGTAGACACGCTAGATATGTAGCGAGTGGATCTGATCCTTCTGCTAAGTTCTTAACTCCAAATGTTCAATATTTTGCAAATGTCGATCAAGGTGATGCATTAATTTTATATCTACCAGAGAATCCTCAATCTGGCGATACAGTTTCTGTCATTGAAGTTGGTGGAAATCTAACTTATGATACATCACTAATCATGAGAGCACAGGGAATCGGAACTAGGGTTCAGGGAGATTCTACTGGTACTACAATTGGTATTGGTGGAACTACGCCTTATTCTGCTGGTGAATTGATTGTACAAACACCAAATGCTGGATTTACCCTTGTCTACCTTGGTGGTACAGATTCAAATGGAACAATTGTTTCTTCAGGAGTACAAGGTTGGTGGCTCAAGGAGGTCTAATAGATGGCGAGTTATAATCGAATCAAATCAACAAAAATAGCCCCAATTGGCACAATTATGCCATGGGGCGGGGGTTCTACATCAGGGGAAAATTTGGACAATGTTCCTCCTGGGTGGATTATTTGTAATGCAGCAGCAATACAATTAAATGCTGCAAGTTATCCTTTGCTTGCCAAGATAATTGGTAATACATATGGTCCTCCAGTGCCAGATACTAGTTATGAGACAGGAATTAATTGGGGAATAGTTAATGATTTTCCTTATAATCCACCTGCTGGTCAAATTGGACACAATCCAAATAGGCATGTAGATACTTTTGCTTTACCAAACTTAAATCAATTATCCTTAATTGATATTGAAGCTAATAGAGGATCTGATAGCGAACCTGCAAATGATAGTGCTTTAACAGTTGATGATTTATCTGTTCTAACTACTACAGTTAGTAGAAATGGCAGTGAAGGAGATCTTCCAGACGTTTTGCAAGATGCTAATGTAGATATCACATTTACTCTTGAAGTATCTCAAAATCTTGCTGGTAGAATTACTGGTATTGTGATGGAAGAACCAATTTATTTTGATACGGTTTACGTTTTGCCTAGGAAATTGGGCATTAATCACATGCCACAACACACTCACAGACCAGCGTCTGATTCTGATTTTGATCAATTTTGGTCTGCTCAACCAACAGGACAACATCTTTTAGAATTCCAACCAGGAAGAGGTGAAGAAGCATTGAATTCTGATGGTCAGATTACTGGTGTTACTGCTATTGGTCAAAGAGGTTCACCTTTCCCTCATTCTTTTAATAGTAATCCAGAAGCTAGTCTTACTTGGTATAATCCTGATAATCCATCTGACATTATGGTTCCTGGTGATTCTAGAGTTGTTATCGATGCGTCAAAATCATTAGTTCCAGATAACGTTGCGGCATCAGGGACCAGACAGATTGAGGAAAGAAATAATATTGAAGTTGCATATACAGAAGATAATCGTGCTGTTGCTAATATTCAGCAACCTGCATACACTGGAACTTTTCCTCCTGCTGGTAAATATCAAGGTAAGAGAAATTATTATGCCTCTCCTGATATTCCATCCTTTCATAGAGGATCTTCAATGCCAGCGGAATATATTGATGATATTCCATATGAAGCGGGTGAGTCACAACCTATAAATACTGCAGTAACTAATACTTTCACTACTACTCTTAATCATCCATATGAAAGATGGGTAGAAACTGGATTTGATTCACATACCCATGAGTCGATGGAAATTGTCATGACTAAAGGTAGTTTATCGGTTCCAACCACCATATTGGTAAATGATATTGGCACGAGTTCTGCAATTCCTTTGAATGTAGATACTGCATTGAGTATTCAAATGGATATTAACACACCATCTTTGACAATGATGTACATTATTCGGGCATTCTAATGGCAGTATTTTACAACAAAGAAAAATCAAAGATGGGTTCTCTGACGGGAATGATTATATCATTCCCTGTTGAAATAACGTCAGATGACCCTGCTAGTTCCATTAACAAAGCATTAATACCAGCTGGTTACTTAAGGTGTGATGGTAGAATATTATTCGCTGAAGAATATCCTTTACTTGCAGAAGTTCTCGGTGTAGGCAATGAATGCAAATTTAGAAAAGAGAATCAAGCATTAGGATTAAATCAAATACAATTACCTGATTTAAGAAATAAAAATATCAGAGCAACAACATCCTCAAATATTGGACAATATAATGATTTGTTTGTGACAACCGCTCAGGATGATGTGATCCCTAAAGCTGGTGTTGGTCTGGATGTTATTCAAAATATTGAAAGTCCATATGAACTAACATACACAGGATCTTTTTATATCCCTCCCCAAACATTAGATTTGCGTGGCGAACCAGCATTTACTGTTAGTACAGGTGCCTATACCGAATTTATTGATGTTCCGCATACTGCATTCCAACCACATATGCATAGAACTACAACAACACGTGCTAGACAGAGAGCAAGGGGAAATGCCGATTTTAGTGCATTTGCAGTCAATCATTCTAGATCTCCTAGTTCTTTAAATGTTTGTCAGTGGTGGGAACATACGAGACAAGATTTGTGCTATTGGGCAATGAGTAGCATCTGGCTTAGTGGAAAGGGATCTGCTGGTATATTCATGCCTGAACCAACATCATATTGTGAACAATATGGTGGTTGTTTTAATGATGTTTGTTCTGGATTTATCGGTAGTGATGGATTCTGCTTATGGCCAGATGATGGTCTATGTCCAGAAGTTGATAATAAAGATTGGTGTCAATCAAAAAATAAAGACAGTGCTCCAGAAGGTCCATCTGTATGTTCAGACGGTACAGATTATGGAAGAATTAATTATCCTCCTACATATACTCAATCATGTGAATGCACAGTCGGTGTTTTTGGTGAATGTCTTTTTGGTGCTGTTGGAAAAAACAGACCTGAGAAAAATTCCGATGAATTGACAAACTGGACAGCAGATCAAGGTTTAAATCTCCCATGGACAACATATGATGATCAATACTATTTGACTGGAACACCTGGAGTTCAAAATATTACATCATTAACAGGTGAAACTGGTTATGATGGTACTCATAGACATAGAATGGATTTTAATGCAGATGATCCACATACATATCAATTAAAAACCAGAGCAGCTACTGCACAACCATCTGGTAGATTATCATCACGAATTACTATCAAAGTAAATACATCAAGAAAGGCAGATAAATATATTCAGCCATATATCATCACGGAATATTTAATTAAAATCTGATGGCAGTTTACAGATCTACGTTACCGAATTACTATTCCGACAAGGGAGGATCCTATGTAAGTATAGGTGCTATTGTTCCGACTCTTGTTGGTATTAATACTGATTCAATTGAAAATACTAATGCAAAAGATCCTGAATTTGACTATAGGGGATATTTGTATTGTGATGGTGCAGAATATAATATCAGTGAATATCCAAATTTATACCAAGTAATTGGTGATGAATATATCAAAACAACTGATGTCCAAAGGAATTCATTAGTATTTACATATCATGGACAACCAGGATCTATCAACAGAACTTTTGTTGATAATGGGAATCTTTTTATTGAAGTATATGGTCGTAGTAAAAGAAAGGCAGATGGTTCATTATATTATGAACGAGTAATTCCAGATGGGGCAACGATTGAATTTCCTGAACTTGGTAGTTGGAATCCTGGAACCACCATTGAAGCTGACGGAGTATATCGTTTAAATTACACAGAGCAATTTCAATCTCTCGCTCAAGAAACTGATACTCATGTATACAGAGTTCTTACTACTAATTTAAATACAGATCCTGGTGGAGGTAGTGGAGGAGAATCTCCTGGTGGAACTGTTACATGGCAAATTACATCTTCCAGTTTAATTAACGATGGTAGTACATATCCAAAATTACCGATAGCACACGTTGGAACTGTTCCTGAATTTGACCCAGGGAATTTAATATATCCAACTGGATATCCAGATTATCCTGGAGCAAAGAATGATACAATAGCACTTAATTGGGGACAAATGTCTGGTCTTCCAGAGGGAGCTGTTATTGATCAATATGAAATTCTTTTAGAAGATCTTTCTACAATGGGAGGATCGCGAGATAATCCAGATACAAGTGAAACAGAAGTAGCATTTGTTCATTGGCATGTAAAAAACATTCCAGCAACTACTACTTTTATTGATGTGAATGGCACTTGGCCAAGTGGGGTTACTTTTGGCGATGTTGAGCAAACATTTACTACTTGGGGATTAGATCCAGAATGGTACAATAATGGATATTGTGGTCCTCAACCACTTGAGGGTGAAGAGCACCTTTATAGATTATATGTCAAAGCATATTTGACTAATGGTCAGTCATTGGTTGAATATATTGATTTTACTTTTGGTTCTGGAACATTTATTCCTCAACTTTTTGTAAAAAAACCATGGTTTGAACGTAATTTAGATGTTATTGGTGGAGGTTCTGGCGTGCCAGGTGGTGGCGGTGCTGGCGCTACAAATTTAGAAGCTGATTGGACTGCATTTGATCCTCAGGATGTTTTTGCAAGTCCAGTAACAGGACACCCAACAGTTAGAATTAGAAAAGGATTTCAATTAAAGGACTATCCATATATCTTGGGCAAATTCAGAGTGCCTGATTATAGGGATAGAAAACTAATTGGATTTGGTGAAGGTGTTGAAGGGGCAGGAACTCCACTGGTTGAAAGTAGAATCACTATGAATATGGGTGATACTGGTGGCAGATGGTATCTCTCAAGAGAAACTATCAATACGCCACAAGAATTTTTTGAAATTAGTGATGTGATTACTACTGGTTATAGTAATGTAACCACACAAATCGAACCATATTTGGTTGGTGAGAAAAAATATATTGTTGGACCAATCCAAGATTATATTTACGCAAAACCTCCAGCACACGAACACCAAATATTGCATAGTCAACCAGATCCGAGTACGTTTGCTACTACTGGTGGTGTTGATAATTATACAACCGTATACATTCAACAAAGAGGATCAGTAGTTTCATTTGTTCCAGAAGGAGAAGAAGCATTAGGTCACTCGCATGGTTTATTTGGAACTAGACCAAGTAATTCTAGAATTGCAACATATGGTAATACCGATGGCATAGGTTCTAATACAACAGATGCTTTGGGTTGTCCACAATATAATATTACAGAAGCACCAGCTATAAACATTTCTAGTTGGACGGGAAATGGAGAAGTAATAACAATTGTTGCAACATCTGATCATGGACTTGCTAAAGGTGACACTGTTGTTGTACAAGGAACAGGAAACGCTTCTGTTGATGGTACATATGAAGTTCTAGAAGATGGACTTACTTCTACATCAATAAACATTGCCAACACTACTGGTGGCGGTGGTGCAGATGGACAAATAAGAGAAGCTGCTGGTTTTTTCGAGGAGCAAAAATATACTCCAGAACCAAGAGTATACGTAGTTGATAATGTTACTACTATTGGTGGAAAAGTTATTCCTGGAGTTAATGTTGGTGTTGGTGAACTTCGTCTTGAGGAAACATATGGTCCTGGATCACATACAGTACCAGCTCTAGCTAGAACATCTTCTTTTGATATGCAGATTAGAGCTGGTGGTGGCGGTGGCGGTGGGTCATCAGGTAATGGTGCTGCTGGAGGAAACACAAGTGTTTCTTTTCTTGTTGATGGTATTTCTTATACCGTCACTGCTAATGGAGGATCAGGTGGTAGATCTGGAGATGGTGGTGGCAATGGGGGATCACGTGGTACTACTGTAATTCCTGGAGCTCTTTTAAATGATGACAGATTTAGCATAAATGAATACTTAGGAAATAGTGGTTCCAACGCTTCTTCTGGTGGTGATGGCGGAAGTGCTGGAACAATTGGAGCACCTGGCGGCGATGGTGGTTTTGACACTACTACAATTGAAGGTGATGTCACTAAAACTTATAATTCTGATGGTACTTTTAAACCAGGAGATTATATACCATCTGATAGTAGCGTTACCAAAGTTGTCATTGGTCTTTCAGGCGGTGCTGGTGGTGACGGCAACAACAATGCTAACTCTGGATGTAGTGCTGGTTTTAGAGGAGGATATGGTGGTAATGGTGCATATGTTCAGGGAACATATACTGGATCTACCAATTTTAATCATAAAATTGGAACAAAAGGCGGTAACGGATTTAACAACATTGGTCCATTTCCTAAAACTTCAGAAGATACAAATGACAATCCAGGACAGGGTGAAGTTAGAGGAGGAAATGGAGGTCGCGGCGCTCGCGGTAACGGAGCGACAGGTGGTGCTGGTGGCGGTGGATCATCAGTTAGAACTGGAGTTGGTATTATCATGGGCGCTGGCGGCGGTGGCGGCGGTGGCGGATCAGGTGGTGGATGGAATGGTGGCAGCCATCCAGGAGATCCTTGCTGGGTTGGTGGAAGTGGTGAAGGTTATAACCAAGGTGGAGGACTTAGATCCGTATCTTCAGTAGGTACAGATCAAGGAAAAGCTGGAGGCACTTCTGGTTGTACCGCTGGAGGCGGCGGCGGTGGTGGAGGTGGTTTTGGACCAGCTGGAGGTGGCGGCGGTGGCGCTGGCGGTGATGCTGGCGCTGGTCATGCTCTCACTGGATCTGGTGATGGTGGATATAGAGGTAGATCTGCAGTTAACAGTAACTGGATATCTAGTGCAGTTGAGACAAGTGGATCTGGTGGTAAAGGTTACGTCACATATAAAGTTTATTATGAGGGAGAAGTAGAAAATGACCCAGGTGGTGGTGGCGGCGCTGGCGCTGGAATTGGTTTAAGTTTTGCTGTCAATGATTATATTAATGAAGATATCTCAACCCAATTAGTTATTAGTGTTGGTTCTGGTGGAGGTGGTGGTGCTGGTAACGGTAATGATGGTGCTGACGGTGAAGTCCGTGTATCAGCATATGAAATTACAGCAACAGAGGTTGGGGAAGCTGAACTTACAAGTCCTAAAGGTAGATATTATGAAGTTCCTGGAATGCCTACTAACACTCCAGATTTCCCAGATACATTTTCAACTGGTAATATCTGGCATTCAGCGAGTTCTGGTGTAAATGTTAGATCTCCAACGGGATCTAATTTCCCAGCAGCAACAACACTTTCTGATAGCAAAGCACAGAGATTTGTTGAATTTAAGGGTGAAGGGAGTCGTTGGTTGCAAATAGGTCCACTTAATCTCACTTTTGTGGAAAAGTTGATATTTACAGTCATCAAAGGTAATGGATCTAATGGTGGTGATACACCAGAGGAAGATTTTTCTTTGTTCTTTAAAACTTCTTTAGATTCTCCTTCAGAAACTAATCTTGAGCGTATTGCTGCTGGCGGTCCTGGTGGTTCGGCAGGATATGAAAACTATATTATTGAATTAGATGAGGAGAATGATGCTCGCAAGAGTGGCATTTATCTTGTTATAAGACAGAATAGACCAGAAGCTGCTGGTGATAATGATGATGTCCCAGGTGGATTAACTAATGATAACTGGGGATTAGCACAATTTGGTATGGTATATGGTGAAGTTACAAACAATGTATTTGTTCCTTCTAGTGATGCTACACTGCCTGGAAACAATATAGGAACTTGTGGACCAGATGCAGGAATTAATGTAGTTAAAAGAACAGTAACTGCTAAAGATTCAAATATTAGATTTACTGACGGTTTATTGACATTGACTGGATCAACACCAGTTTCTGTTACTGCTGAAGCGAGAACTACAGAGGATATTCCTTTGCTAACTAGATATCATCGCTCAAAATATTTAATTAAAGCATTTTAGAATAAATATCAATGATAAAGGGACTAGTATAATGGCAAGAAGCAATGCTACTTTATTTTTGAACGCTTACGAAAAAACTATTAGTTATAAAGGTGTTCAGAAAGAAATAAATGATAGTTTTTGGGAGGAGCATTTTGTTCCTATCCTTTATCCTCTTTGGGACAATCCAAAAGATAGGTTGGAATTGTTCGTATATAGAGAAGATGGTACGTATTTGATCGAAAAGAACAAGTACAAGAAGAATTTTAAGACAGGTGAATACAAGTGGGTAGGATATGAATTCGACCCCGATGGTGTAGATGCAGTTTCTGTTGTTGAATTACTTGAGAATTTAAAAGAGAAATTTATTGCATACAAGGAAGAATCTGAGGCAACTTATGAAGCAGCTGTTAAAAGAAAGTTTGCTGTTGGACAAATTCTTACTTGGGCAAAAGTAAAACTCATTCGCACATTTCTTTTACAAGATAGTGATTATACTCAATTGCCAGACACTGAATTAACTGATGAAGAAAAAGCATTGTGGAGACAATATAGACAATATTTGAGAGATTTTCTTAAATTACAATCAGCGCAGAGTCCATATGATGTAATCTTTCCAATTACTCCAACTGAATACTTGAATAGAAAATCTTTTGAATATTCAGAACTGCAGATTGGTGTTTATGGGAATCAAGGATGTGATGAAGATTATCTGACTAGTAAATATCATTTTTGGAAATTATCTTCAAATGCGATGAGATCATTTGCTCAAAGAATGAGTACATATATTGCACTCAAAGCATTCACTACTGATGATGGTCCATATGGTAGAATTGAAGTTGAACCATTTAAAGTCACTTCAAATAATCAAAATGAGGACATGAGAAATACAGTTATTGAAAATCTGGGGTCAGTAGAGAAAGCAGACAAATATCTAGAAGAATTGATTACACGTATCGCTAACGGAGAAGTATAATGTTAGTATCAATGAATGCGATGAGAATCTATGAGATGGTTGCTCATTATGCAAAAACAAAAGAAAAGTTTATTCTTTTAATTGATAATACCCACTATTTTACTCTTTCTGATACTAAAAAAACAGAAGTCAGAGAATTTTATGATGATTCAATCCCTGTAGATGAGATTGGTGAGGTATTTGATAACAAATACACATTCTACGAATTTTCATCTCAAGCAGTTGCTACAGAAATTGCAACTGACTGGTTCCCTCAAACGACAGATTTGGAAGATCAAGATTATTTTATTGAAGTACAAGTTATTACTCCATCTGGGGGTATTCCCTACACTAGCTTGAGATTGACAAAGGAATAGCAGAATAGTATAATATATTTGTAGTATTGTTTATATTATGAAATACCTTGCGGAGAGGATTCAAGGTCCAATTTTGTATCAGACAGTTGAAGAAAACTACGTGTTTTCTGCGTCAGAATATAATGCAATGAACCGAGTAAATGCATTTAGACCAAATGTTGGTTTGGATAAATCTATGGTCTCTGATACAGATGTGTTGGAGAAAGAAGGATTTTCTGATATCAAGGCATATATCCTAAAACATATTAATGTGTATGCTGAAGAAATCCTTCAAGTAACGAAAGATGTAGAGTTTTATATTTCATCATCATGGATATCTGCATACGAGCCTGGCATTGGACAAGCACCAAATTATCATCACAATAGTGTATTTACTGGATCTCTTTGCATAAGTGAAGAGGGAGCACCAATTAATTTTAACGATGGTAGACAATTTTTGTTCCCTGGAATTGATTTTCCATATGTGACAATTCCACACGCAAAATCCGAACATGAAGCAGGCAAACTATCTTTGTGGCCGTCAAAAATTGCATATATGATTAATCCTTACAAAAGTGTAGTTGAAATGAGAGCGGCATCATCTGCATTGTTAGAATCTAGGAGATTGTTTTTTAATGTATGGTTTAAAGGATCTCTGGGTCATACTGGAATTAATGCTCCATTTAATGTGACATCGCGACTAAAAACTCAATGAGTAGTAATTTAATGAATGTACCAACACAAGTAGAGTTGCAGCATATGCAACTACAGGCAATGTTGAAAGAGCATGATATTCCTGAAAGTGAACTGATGTATTGTGGTGAGAGAGAATACACC
>CEPT01162486.1_pt1 | contig 10821 bp, 2 predicted proteins | sample 356221 | NCBI WGS metagenome assembly CEPT01 (sample SAMEA2620081, study PRJEB7988) | marine metagenome | isolation source: saline water (ENVO:00002010), including | reverse complement strand
TAATAAAACAAGTCCTTTATTTTATTGTTAACAAGACTATAGTCGACAAAATCAAAATAGTTTATTTGATCTTTATTGAAATAACTATCTTCGACGTAACCAGGAAAACTTTGATCGCTATTTATTATGTTTTTTATTATGTAATTTGAAAACTTTCCAAAATACTTACTAGACTTGTTTAGAAAAAATATATTGTAAAACTCTTTTACTAAGCTTTTGTTATTAAAGTAGTTTTGTAAATAATCAATGTTTTCTGTAATAATGCTTATGTTTTGTTTAATTTGATTGATGTTTAACTGGCATTCTTCTAAAAAACTTTCTTTTGAGTCGTCGCTATTGAAGAGGTTTGTTAAAAGAATATTTGCGTCACTATATACATTGTTATTTGCTTCTATCTTATAATTGCATATGTTTTCAACATCGATTTGACTAAAAATACTAAACTTATTTGAATTAACGCCTAATGTAACACTAAAAAGCCCGGTGTCTCCTGAAAAGCCTGCATCATTTATTGATTGATTTATTATTGAGATATCATTGTTTTGAGACATAAAGTCACCTTTAAATTGTAATGTTTCTAATGTTATTTATTCTAACTTCAGAGTTTTGCAAGTTAATTCGTGGTATTATATTATGCAAGTTGAAGCAATAATAATCTTCATTTATTTTCATTGAAATTGAAAATCTTACGTAAAAGTCTTTTAATGTTGTGCAATCATTTTGAGTGCAGAAGTCAAACATATCTCTAAAAGTAGACGTGTTTATTAAGTCATTTTCATTGTCGACAAAAGATTTCAAGATTATTTTGTTGCTTTGTGATTCTACTTGCATACTACTTTTATTAAGTGGGATATTAAATCCTTTAAAGAATTTTTTGTTAATTCTACTCATATATGTACTATTTTGTGTAATACAAATATCACTATCCCCAATAGAAGTAAAATAATAACCGGTATTAGTAAAGTCTAGGTCGTTTGCTTGTATCACTAAAGGGTGAATAGCATACTTCATAAATATTTCAGCGTCTTCTATTTCTGAAATTGAATGTCTTATTTTTAATGGTGTTATGTCAAAAACAAAAGTTAAATTATTTAAACTAGAGTTTTTTATAAACTTAATAGTTTGTGGCTCATTAACATTATTATCTCTAAAATCACTTATTGCGTAAGACAAGCCGACATCTTTTATAGAAATAAGATTGCTTGTATTGCTAAAATTAAAATATTCTTCTTGAAAGTCTTGAAAGTGATAATTTTTAATATTTTCTGAAAAATTGTCGTAATTATTTTCAATTTCTGGAACAGATTCTACAAAACTATTTTTACTAATTACATTGACACTATTAAATATTTCATTTTTTTGTATGTACAAATCAGAACTTAAATATCGCCACAGCGGGTAAAATGTTCTAGCAAATGATGCAGTGATATTATTAATTTTTGATTTTTCAATTACAAGATTTACATCTCCGCTATTTTCGCTGTTAAAAAAATATGTACTTTTAAATCTATTGAATGTATTCCAGTTTAACGAGCTATTACTATCATAAAACATATTTAAAAATTGTATGTTAACATTTTTTTGTGTGTCTTCGTTTGTAAAATCACCAAAAATAATGTTATTATTGCTATCTATTCCATAACCTTGAAATTGTTTAATTAATTTAGGAATTGGTATTATTGAAATTTTAATCGTTTTAACAATTGAAATATTTGTATTTTCAATAAAATTCTTGACAAAAACTATATTGTTTTTTCTTTCTTCAAGGCTTTGATTTAAAATTGACTTTATTGTTGTAAGTGTTCTATTGTTTGGACTTAAGCTTTTTATTAACTGAGAAAACTTAAAGTTTATCTTGTTTAATATTTCGTTATTAAAAAATACTTTATTGCTATTTTCATCTAAATCTTGAATATTCAGTATTTCTTCACCGTAAAAATAATCTTTGAACTTAAATTCTGTGTCATTAATACCATCTATTCTTTCTTCAACTTGAATTTTAAAAACGCTCGATGACAAAAAGTCTTTAATATCTCCTCTAACATTACTAAATTCACCATCAAGAATTTCACCAGACTTTAAATATCCTAAATTATACGCAACGTTATTTAAACTTTCTAAGTTAATAATTTGCATAGAATTGTATTTATTAATAACAGTATCATCGTTTACGTTTAACAGCTCAGGCTCTCTATCATCAATAAGGATGTTTCTTTGGACTATTTTGTTTATATCACTATAGACGTTTGATATACTTTGTCTATTTAAAGATGTATCTGATTTAACTAACTTAACAAAATCTTCAGAAAGTTTACTTTTAATTTCTAATGTTATTGTTGAAAATATTTTTCTTTGATCATTTCTAAAATACAGCCTTAAAGAATTTGATTCAATATCAAAAATATCAAACAGCGTTTTTCTATAAAGGCTTATGTAAGAATTTAAATTTAAACTATCATCTGTGTATAGATTATCAATAATAGAAATGTCGTTTTGAAAAACATTGCTTATGTAAAAGTTTTTAAGAATATTACTGGAAAATGAATTGCTATTTGCTGCTAAAAAAAAGTTTGCTGACTCGCTCAATAGCTTTTGCTCTACAGTAAGATTTAGACTATTAAATGATCTTTGATTAAAAGAGCTTGCAATACTTTTTACGCAGCTATTTATAAAATTACTGTTTTTTCTAAAATTAAAAGTTTTATTATAGTTTTTATTTAAGCTTTGATCGTCAAAATTTATTGTACAGTTTAAATTAAACCTAAAAATCTTCCTATCAGCCATATAGTCACTTGCCATTTCTTCAAAGAAACCGTCAGAATTGTCTAAAATAATTCTTGATGATAAGTCTTCTAAAGAAATATTAGTAGTCAATACTTTGCTAGCATTTTTTCCAACATATTGCAAGTTAAAGTTTACTGAACCTGAAGCTATATTTAAATCAACTTGACTACTTGTAGTTATCTGTATTGAAACTCTTTGATCTAAAATATTACGTATAGGAAATACTAAAGATAAACTTTCTTCAAAGTCTTTAAAATAAAAAAGATCTACAAAGTAGCTAAAGTCATAAATTTTTCTATTTTCAAAAACTTCGCTTAAAAAGTTAACGCTAGAAAACATTATAATATCTGTATCGTAAACAATACTGTTATTTTTAATGCAGAAAATTCTAAAACATTTAAAATTACCGTTAAGCATTTCTTTTGACTGTGTATTAGAAAAAGCTATTTTATATATTTTTTGGTCATTAATTCTTTCTACTAAGTCATGGTCAAAATTTATATCGTAAGAGTTTGTGACTATGTTTTTGTCAAAATAAAAATTATTGCTTACATTTTTTTGAAAATTTGTTAAAGAGTCACTGATATTAGTTTGACTAAAACTTTTAAAGTCAGCAGTCGAAGTTGAAATTTTACTATCAAACTCTTCAGCAAAAGTCTCTTGATTGTAAAGTACGACCTGAAATTTGTCAAAAGTTTTGTTGTCCAAAAATACAGCACTATTTAAGACTACAGGAAAAAAGAATGAAAACAAATCTCTACTATTTTGTACATCTCTTTTTGGTAAAACAGCAGAAACTTGTGTTGAACCTTCTAACAATACACTCTTTATAATTTCTTTTTTAAACATTTTATATCACTCTACAACAACAGTAAACATGCAAACAAAAGAATAATAAGCAGAAACTGCAAAGTTTTTGTTTGAAGTATTTTTTTGTATAACACCGTTATCAAAATTATAAATACTATCTAAATCACCACCTTCAGAACGTGTATTTATTAGCTTTCCTATAAGAAAAACTTGTTTTGAAGTATTATTCTCATTAAAATATTTACCTAAATCAATAATTGAAAGTTTTTCAATTTTGTCACTACTTTCGTTAGTTTCGTACATATTAAATATAAAACTGTCAAAGTCAGATTTGTCTTTAATAATATACTCTTTTTTTAAAACCATGTTTTCTTTTATATCTAGACTCTTTAAAGCTTCATTTATTAGGTCATTTTTGTTTTTAATCTTGGTATAATCAACAATTTTAGAATTTTTAAATATATGATCAATAGTGTTTTTGTCATCTGTACTATTATCTTCATAAATCGGGTTTTTATTTTCATTTAAAGGAATTAGTTTTTTAAAGTTTGTTTTATGCCTAAATCTTTTATCTTTTACTATTGTTTTAATTTTGTCATGAGTTACAGAAGGACTTTTAATTGTTAAGTAGTTTTTAACAAAATCATTATTGTAAAACTCAAAATCAGAACTTTCGTAACTTCTTTCAACAAAATCTAGTCCTGAGCCCTGTACGTAATTTTTATTTCCAATAATTTTTAAGTTTTTTAAGCTAGTTCCAATGCAATTTTCTTGGACAAACAAGTCAGAAGCACTCTTAAATGTTATAGAATCATCTTCTGTTAAATTTGTTTCTCTTTCTAATATATTACTATCTGAGTAAGAAAAAGAACTATCTAGGTCAAATTCGTTGTTTATGCTTGATAACGTTTTTGTATCTACCTCAAACAAAATAAACCCGTCAGATTTTACTACTTCTGATCTATTTGCATATGACTTCTCAAAATCTTTTTCGTACAAAATCGAACTATCACTTAAGCTCGCATATTCAATTCTAATGTCACCGTTTGCAATTTGCTTACGACCATCTTCAGTTATTTTATAATCAAGTAAAGATGTTTTTCGATCTAAAATTCCAGACATTTACACTTCCTTTATAAAATAAATATTAAAACACATATTCTGCATCGTAATTTATATTGTTTTCGTTTAACTGTGACAATTGATTATCCTTATTTTCTATATATGGAAAATTACTTTGTGCATACAAATTTTTATTAAAGCTCTGTGTGATATTTAAAGTTTCACTTTCATCAGCAGCCTGGTAATATGAGTTATAAAACTTCTTTTCAATAGTGTATTTTACATTTAAAGACCTAACATTTGACTCTAAAGTAACATGATTTTGTGTATATTTTATATGATCACTAAATTGTCCGTATCTATAAGTTTCAAAATAAGTTGATTCTTCTAAGCTAGTACTTGCTTGAACTCCGTAAATATATCCTTTTTTTCCTCTAAAAGGAAAATTATTGTAATTGTCACCGTATACATAAACAAGATCATTTATGTTTTTATCTTTTATACTTTCTTCTCCCCACGGTGCGTATATTTTTGGATCTCGATCGTTTTCGTCTTCTCTATCTAAGTTCTGATACTGATTTGGATTACTCCAATTAAATCGGTTTGAAGAATTAATTATAAATTTTCTTGCATGGTTACGGAGACCGCCACCGTATAACCAGTTAAGATCTTCAGTGTAGTCTACACTACCAGGAATATATAAATCAGACAAATCTATTTCATAAAAAGGAACCATACTTTCTAAAACCGTAAAATTATCTAAAAAGCTTTTTAATATATTGGGTTCATATATTCTTAAATAACCAGATCTAGGTAGAATAATTGTTGTATTTTCATATGTAGGTTTAAAATTTGAATTAAAGCTTTTTTCATCAATTATGCTTAATATTTTCATGTAGCTAAAGTTTATACCATTGTGAAGATTAGATATAATTTTAAAAATAAATGTATATGGCGTTTTTGTTGCTTGCAAAACGCTGTCGTTTCTGCTTTTTACATAATATCCAGGCGAAGAATATATAAATTCATGATTTATTAAAGAAGATGACCTATCAGAATGACTATTAAGGTCTGCGTAAACATTCTCTCTTTCATCAAAGTCATTTTGAAGTATTTTCTTATCAATAAAGTGATGATAATAATTTTTAATTCTTGAATCTAAGTTTGAAAATTGTCTTTTTGACGGATCATCAAACTGATTTTTATATATTGGGGTACTTTCTTTTATTCTTAGTTCGTACTCTGTTTCATAAAACTTGACTGAAAAATTAGATGTCAATCCAACAATAATATTTTCATAATAATTATTGTCACTTGAGTTTTGTGTGGGCGAGCTTCCGTTAACAATGTTGCTTCCTTCTTGTTTTATTCCTGAAAATATTGGTGAGTTTCTATGCTGCTGCCCATAATTATAATACTCAGTAAAGTCAGTTAAGTTATCAAAGTAGTCTGCTGGGTAATTAGCATAAAACGCAGCGCCAACAGTCGTAAAATTATCAGCAAATTCAATAATTTCAGTTACTAATCGTGTTATAAAGCTATTTTCATTAAGGTCGCTAGTATAATATTTTTCCTTAACAAGAGATCTATCTGTCGTTCTGTCAATTACTTGACCGCTACCTGTTCCTGCTCCTGTGGCAATAAATTCTGTAAGTACTGCATTGTCTGGCGAACCTATTTCCGTAAAATCTGTATCTCCTGGTATATATATTTCGTACTTTCTTCCATTAATAGTAGATGTTACATCTATAATATTCTCAACGTAGTAGTCTGCAACATAATCTTTCATTTCAAAAAAATCAAGTTTTGTAATTAAAAATTCTTCTCCATCTGTATTTTTAAAATAAGTAAACTCTTTTGTAAAAGATATATTTTCATCATAATCAATATCATTATCAGAAACATAAGCAGAAAAAGATCTTAAAGTCAAAGGAAAACTATGCCGAGAAAAAGTACCTTCTAAATCATATGTTAAATCATTAGTAGCAGATTGACTATTTGTTACCTCATGCAAAGCAAAATTATTTAAATTTTTGAGATCTTCTATTAACTCTGTCACATCGCCAGTATTATGCATAACTAGATAATAATTAAATCCTATCAGACTTCTTTGAATTGAAATCTGTGCTTCCTTTGCATTGTCTTCTAGCACATTATGTTTAATTTTATAATTAAAGTCGCTAGGCATGAATCCATAAGTAATACCATCCCCTCCAATCGTCCTGGGGCTTAAATAACTTGCTGCCTTTGATGAATTAACAGCATTAGGCGCTGGTAGTGAATAATATCTTAAATATGATCCACCCGCGCGGTCCAATATATTTATGCCAAGTCCTGGCGTTTCAAAGACATTAAAATAGTCTGGTTCGTCTGGGTGACCTTCTTCTTCAAAATATCTAATAGAGTACTTAAATTTTCTTACTTCGCTAATTTCATAATTTATTAAATTACCAAAAGTGTCAAGTATATTTGTAAAAGAAACATTGTTGTTGAGTGAGTTTACTAACTTTGTAGATAAAAGTCTGTGATTCATAAAATCTGATCTTTTAGGTGAACCTTCTTTAAATTTTTCAAAAACATAATCACCATATACATCATCATAAAACAAATTTTTTGCTATAGTGTTAGCTGTAAGATCATTCGATAAAGAATTTTTTGAAAATCTGTTTGATAAAATTAAGTTGCCTCTTAAAAATGTTGAATCTGAAGGATCTATAAAAAAATTATTAAAGGTTTTACCTAATAAAGACAAATAATCAATAAGGTTTGGCATATTAGAATCAAATATAAAGTTTTTAGCATTAACATTTTGACTCAATACTTTTTCTTTAAAACCTTTAAAAAATGTTTTCTGGAGATTGTTTTCTTTTAAATTTGTATAAGCATCATCGTTTGTTGATGTTTCAATGCTAGGTGTTATAACTTTCCTAATAGACTTTGAAAAGTCTGTATTTTTTATGTCATGAACTTCTTTGCCAATAAATGTAATTTCAATATTGTCGTATAGTTCTACCATTGTTGAAATAAGGTTACCATTACCATAACTGCTAACGCCAAATATTAGTTCATCATCAGGTTTCAAAAGATAATTGTAAGTATTTATTTTGCTTTTTTGATTTTCATCAAATATTATTTGATTGACATCATTTTTATATTGACTAGTTATATTATTTGATATGTTTTTAGAATTAAAAATTCTTGAGCTGATTTGTTTTTCACATTTTCCTTCAAGAATAGATGTATTGCTGCTGTCGTTTATGTCAAAATAAAAAGACTCTGAGTTATAAAATTCATTTTCAGATCTTTTTAAGTCGAGTTCAAGTGTAATGTCTTGTGATTGACTAGATCTTTCTATAATCTTGTCAATATTCAAGTCATTTTCAATAATTTCAAGCTCTTCAGGTATTAAATTGTCACCAACAAACATTACATTTGACAAAGTAACAATATCTCTGTACGAAAACTCGCTTGAAGAAACATTAGAAATAGGATTAATGCTATAGACATTATCATAGTCACTACTTGTATATCTTGCTGGACTATCTGTTAATTTAATCTGCATGTCTTGGTTTTCGACACCGTTTTCATCTAATAAACCACTATTTATATAATAAAACTTACTCTGTTTGTTTCCGAGAAAATCAATTTGATTAGTTGTTTTACCTTCCCAACCATATACTGCAGAATCATTACTTAAAGAATCAGCTTGAACTATTGTTAAAGGAAGACTATACTCAGAAGTTTTTGTGGCTAGCTGATATACTTTCCAATTACTACTTTGATGACCAGGAAAGTATGGTGTAGGTCTATAAGCTGTACTTAAAGTATCAACTGAAAATAAATTTGTAACTTGTTGTGGATAAAACGCATCGATACCCAACAATCTATCACTATCAGCTTCTAAAAAATAGTTAATATCGTTAATTTTAGTATTGTTTTTTCCTTTAAAATCTTTGTTGTTTCTAAGAAAGAAAAAACTTAGACCGTGATAGACACTACTTTCGTCGTAGCCTTTTACACCTGCCATTGAGTCTGGGTTTACTTTTAAAGATGACTTTGCTTTAAATTTAATTACTAGCTTTTCTAACATAAAGTCTGACGTTATGTAATCAGACATTTTTAGTAATTGATTGTTGCTTGGATTCCATTTGTATGCATTAGGAAATCCACACGAGTTGGAAGTCTGCATTAAGTTTGATGCATTATTTGAATTTCTACCATAATTAATTCCTCTAAAAGAAGGAGAAGTTACGTAATTCCTAATATTACTATGATCAGTTATGTAATCATTTATATTAAACTGTACACCAAAATTAGTCAATGCACTTATACTGTACTCAGAAGGAATTGGTAATATGTTAACATAATTTCCAGTGTTATAAAAGCCACTATCTCCCGGGTATTTTTCAAGAACATTTAAATACTCCCATCTATTATTGCTAAAGTTCCAATAAGCAGTATTTTGTGAGTATCTAGTTACAGTTTGATTATCTAACTCTAAGTAGTTATCCTCAACTTTTGTGTTTGCTGTATCAATTAACAATGCGTTAGCACTTTGACTAAAGTCAATATCCAATTTAATCTGTTTGCTGTTTTTAATATGATACGAGTTGTTATTTATATTTGTATTTTGCCAGCTGCTGTCGTTAAATTCGATTATTTTATCTACTTCGCTATAAGGCTCATAATCTTCGTATATATTTTGTTTTTCTAAAAATATATCTAAGTTTTTGCTTTTAAGCTCGCTATCTTTTAAAGAAGATAGCATTTCTGTACCGGATACAAAGTCACTAAATTTGTTTGGATATGAAAATATTGATGTATTACTAATTTTTCTTTGAGGATATTGACTGGTATTAAAATGTGTAAACTGATCGTCCCACTCAGTTCCACTCCAAAACGACTTATTTTGAACAATTACACCATCGTTAATTACAACTTCTCTATTTGGAAATGTAGAGTTTAAAGGATAATAAGGAATTCCTAGTCTAGGATTTATTTTTTGTTGTGTAAATTCAAAAACAGTTGAATCATCAAATGCAAAATCAATATTATTTAGTTTTTTGCCTGTCAAATATTGATTTATAGGAAGTGTTCCTATTTCAAAAGACTTTTCATCAAGTGACTTTTTAACAGCATTTGATAAGTTTCCTGATTTTTCGTGATACTCTAAACTTAATATAGTAACGCCACCTTCAAAATTTATAGTTTGAATCTCATCAGTTAAAATGCCGTAAAAATCACCTTCAGTGTTTACACCAGTATCAAAGCCTCTAAAAATAGCAGTATTACCAGCTTCACCTTTTATATCTTGCGTTAACTGTATTGAGGATGGCGTTAGTTTAACAGCTGTAATGTCTAATTCATTAATATAATTTATTGCTCTAACTGTGTTATCTACTAATTGTTCGACAGCACTAACAACTGTAGCTGAGTCTGAACTTGATAAGTTTTCTATTCCGTCATATATATGTACTGGCGCACCTGTCTGATAGTACTCAAATTTAACATTACTTCCAGGTGACTCAAAACCATACCCGAAAAAGTTTTCTTCTTGCCATTCTGTATAAGGCTGATTTATGTCGTTATTTAAATATCTAGGTTGCAAGTCATCGTCTGCTGAAAAGTAACCTGCACTTGAGGGGTTATTGTTTTGTGCTAATCTGTGCCAATAAACAAATCTAACTCTTGTACCTTTGCCATCTTCAAGTACAAACGAATAACCTCCTGCACCAAACCATGTTTGTTGTGTTAAAGTGCTAAAAATTAGTGTTCCTGTTGCCGCAATCGAATTATCAGCATAAACTTTAGGTTTTGATCTTCTAACTTTTGGCATTACTCGGTTACTCCCAAATATATAATTGAATTTGGCGTTTTGCTAGAGTATTCATCTCTTTGCGCACCAAAATTGTTATAAATATAATTTTTCTTACTATAGGTTGTATCATCTTTAAAAATATTTAAATTTTCAAAGTCAGTTTCAAAAAACGGTATAGAACTCATTTTATCTTCATTATAATAAAGTATATTATTTGATAAAATAGTCTTTATGCTACTCTGACTTGTATTTAGTACAATTTTGTTAATATTGTTAACACTTTGATTTTCAAATTTGTAGTCAACTGTTATCGGAGTTTTTCTTACAACGCTTGAACCTAGTTCTAC
>CEPT01028670.1_pt1 | contig 10857 bp, 18 predicted proteins | sample 356221 | NCBI WGS metagenome assembly CEPT01 (sample SAMEA2620081, study PRJEB7988) | marine metagenome | isolation source: saline water (ENVO:00002010), including | reverse complement strand
AGATACTCCTGCCACTCAGGATCATCCTGCTGTTCTGTTACATACAACAGTTCCCTCAGGAATGCTGTGTTAGGACACTTCCATAGTCTCCCTCCATACAACTGTGCATTGGGGCAGGAGCACACCTTGAAACTCTTTGCTGGATTCTTGTGGGTGTAAGGGTAGACCTTGCCATCCCTCTTCTTGATTGAGTTGAACCACCTGTCCTTACCTGTGTGGTGCTCAGTGACAAGAACCTTGGGGTGGTTGAACTCTTTGATGATATCTTCTACTCTTTCTAAATGAATGCTGATCCTAAGGAACACTTGAGGATTCTCTAAGACCTCTTTGATCCACGTTTCATTCTCCAGGAGCAATAGACCATTGCTGTATAGATAAACAGGAGAATCAGTGTTTGCTGTACATGCATCGAGAATCTCTCTGCAACGTGGATTCAGTAGGGGTTCACCACCAATAACAGATACCCTACCAATATTTACCCTGGGCAATAGCGTTTCAATATCTTTGAGTAAACTATCCGTATCAATCTTGCTACCAGGAGCAAAATAATTACTGAAATGGTTGCAACCTTTGCACTGAAGGTTACATCCAATCGATGCACTGATGTCTAGGATGTCAATCGATGCCATGATATGCCAAGTAAGCAGCACCCATAGCAGTGCCTCCATCATTCGCTAGTGGTTCTGCATAGAACCTGTAGTCAGGGAATCTTTTGAGTGCTTTGTAGTTTGCTACACAGTTCAGGAAGCATCCACCTGCCAGAACAATGTCCTTTGTAGGTGCCATACAGATCAGATCCAGCACCCTCTCCTCCCACTCTGCCTGTAGAGACTTGGCAGGTTCAGAATCATATGCACTCTTGCCCATGACCTTACCTGCATCCATGTAGTGCCACCCATAGTGGACACATGCCTCTTCAAATCTCCTACCAAAACCTATGTTGTCAGGAGAGAACATCGTCTTGTGGATGGTGTCCCAGGTGGGAGCAAAGAAGACAGACTCAATCTCTAGTCCATCTGGTGTCTTTGATCCGTTGGAATCAACCACAATGCAGGTGGCACTGGTGAACCCAGAGTTGTAGAAACCACACGCTGCATGCGTCATGTGGTGCTTCTTCCTGTAGTCATACAGTGTGGCACCGGGGAACTTTTTCTTGACAGCAGACAACATCTTGACGTTATCGACCTGCTTGTTACCTCGCTGCCAAAAGGAATCTGCCAGAGCAATGTGCTCTATGCCCTTGGGCAACCTGTCCAGGAGAATCCTGATGTCATAGTCATACTTGACATAGGAAGCACGCTCTGCCTCCAGGTACCAGACAGGTTTACCATCCTCTAAAACACATGCCGAACCATTGTTGGATAGGTTCAACCCTAGGAGCAAATTTTTTGCCCGAGTTTTTTTTCCAGTTTCTGGTAACTCAAAGGTCATTTTCGCACCAGCTTTCCGATCTCTGGGAAGTAAAGGTAAGGTATGTCTGACATGTTGAAGGTAGCGAATGCATCTTGCGGTGTCTCTACCAGAGGTTGACCTGCCAGGTTGAACGAAGTGTTGAACAGCATTGGGATGCTCGTCCTGTCCCAGAATGCACGGATCAGTTTGTAATAGTGCTCGTTCTGTTGCTCAGTAACAGTTTGGATGCGACAAGTCTTGTCGATGTGCAGGACACCTGGGATTAGATGCCAAACAGGTGGACGTGCATCCATGGCATACATCATGAAGGGTGACTCGTCGAGTCCCTGCATGTCAAACCAATCATTTGCATACTCAAGCATGACGCTGGCAGCAAATGGTCTCCACTCCTCACGCTTTTTGATTTTGTTTACTACCTTCTGTGCTTCATGATCACGAGGGTCATAAAGCAAGGAACGATTGCCAAGGGCACGAGGACCTGCCTCTGACCTACCTTGGAACAGAGCAACTAGTTCTCTACCTGCAATGATCTCTGCTACATCATCGTAAGTTACATCCTCGCCTTTGATTGAGGAGAGATCGTATTCAGGACCGAGGTAAAGTGTTCTCATAATGTTCTAAAAGGGCAGAACCAATGGCGAGTCCGCCATCATATGCAAGTGGATCTACATAGAGATTTATGCCAGTCTTCAGGAGTTGGTAGTTGGCAATGCAGTTGAGGAAGAATCCTCCTGTCAGTACCACATTCTCCCTGCCGGTCAACTCATACGCCTTCTCCAACATGAATAAGGCATGCTTCTCAGCAGACTTCTGGAGTCGGTATGCTAAGTCTTCAGGGTGGTATTCAATGCCTGTGTAACGAGTAGTGTTACCTTCTGCACTGAGTTCAGTGGAGCACACGCTGTGTCCATTGTGAATCTCGAACAGGTCTTCAGGTGCTGCACCATACGTTGACAGACCCATGGTTTTACCAGCATGTGTCTCATCAAATCCACAGTACCGTGACACCCTGCGGTATGCCTGACCGACGCTGGTCCTGTTGCTGTAGAAGTTTCTACCATCCCAGAAGGAAGAACCTAACTTCTTAGACTCCTCTTCACTCCAGAATGTTGAGTAGTGTTTGAAGACTGACTCAAACTTACCGTTGCTTACATCATAGATGCTTTCAGTCTCACAGAACTTCCAGTCCTTGTGTGGATGGAGGGAACCTTTGCCATCCATGACAATGACAGCAGCATTATCGAACCCAGAGTTGTAGTAGGCGTTCGCTGCATGACATTCATGATGCCTGTCACGATAATCCTTGAGAGGAAGTCCCCTTTCCTTGACCAGGTCAATGATTTTGTTTGCCTGCTTGGTTCTAAGCAGGTATTTTTCTAAGTTATATTTGGTGAAGCAGTCACTGATGGTGACCACGTCAATAGAATCATCTAAAAATTGAGTCGCAGCAGTGTAGGCAGACCTGTCCCGCTTGACACGACTCAATCTCTCCTCCTCCACATAAAATTGGACCTCCCCATCCTCAAGGATGGCAAGAGATCCATTGTGTGAGAGATTTATTCCGCAGATTCGACCCATTCCAGTGCCTCACTGACAGCAGGGAATTGTTCGATGAAGATCTTCTTACATTCGTTAGCGATGTCCATGTGCTCCTGCTGTGTACCGTTAGCAGTACGCAGGGCAATATAATGCGCCCATGATCTGCATGATCCTGTCATGTACATTTTGGTGGGCGAGCATAAAGGAAGCACATTTCTTGCACACTCCTTTGCCACACCTGCATCCAGCATCTGGTTGTACAGTGCCTGAGCAGAAGAGAACAGCGTTTGCATCTGCAACTCTAGTCTCTGGACAATAAAATCATCCAGGTCATCAATAGAGTTCTGTCTGTTCTTTGTATCCTGCCGACGCATCTTTGGCAGGGGAATGTTATCCTTTAGGAGCTGAGTATCAGCGTAGCGTTGTGAAAACTCTTGAAATGTGAAGCTCCTATGTCTCAATATTTGAGCTGAAATTGCACGTGTAGTTTGAATCTCTAGTGTCATTGAAGATTGTTCAAATACACTCCAATGATTGTGCTTGATGCAATACTTCAGAAGTCCTGCATACTTTTCGTTTTCTTGGTTTGCAGGGTTGCTTACGCGGGCAATGTATGCCATCGTCTGCTCCGCATCGGGAGTGACGCTAATAAGTTTGACGCTCATGGACCTTCGTAAGTTTCGTCGTAATCAATTTCAACAGGGTCAATCTGATCGAAGCGATACGCTTCTACATCTGAGTAGACCTCTGCTTTGAGGGCACTAAGCAGCATTTCCAAGTCGGAAACGATTAGTTTGAGTTTGTCTCGTTCCATGGTCGTATTATAAAACAAAAAAGGGAAGGTGTCAAACCTTCCCTTACTTATATGAGATTGTTACAACCTCATCACTTGGTGTAGGTGCGTCCGCGATAGCAGAAGTTCCCATGAGCTTCCTCAATGGGTTGCTTGCACTCATACTTCACACCACGGTAAGCAGTGTGAGTGATCTGTGCATCGTGAAGGGCAGCTGCCTTCTCGATCTGGCGGCGAATCATCTTCAGTGTGTTCATGGTAGGTCTCCTAAAAGAATGGGATTTTTGCCCCGTTCCTTCAGTCGTTTGCGTCCCAATTGCATTCAGGTGTTGCTTCCTTTACGGTCGCTACCACCTCAGCTTGAACTGCCTCACTGATGCGGTCATGTGCTCTGGCACGTCGGATTATGTCCTCAGCATCAGTGCAAAGCATGCCCGTGTAGAGAAGAAGATCAATCATGGGATGAACGCTCCGTTCCGCGACTTACTTGCGTCCCCGAAGGGATGAACGATTTCATGATGTAGTATTATATAGAAAAGGAAAACTGTATCAACGGATACATCTTTTCTTACCGCAATAGTCTGCACAGATGTGCGGTCTATTACTCCACGATTCTACCAGGGTATGTTGGAAAAAGGGAGTCTGCAACACATCATGTAATGAGTGGTGCTCTAAGGAGATGGATTTGATACCACCCTGCTCCTCAATCAAGGGAATCACGTTGTCCCAGAAGACCTTCTGCATATACTCTGCACCCACTCCCTTGTTTGGGTTGTTGATGTCACGGAAGACCGCAGGTGCATCAGGGTCATTGTCAACATAATATCCAGGGTAGAAGAACCTGAGACGTGACTGATGGAAGCAGCAAGCGTGCACCACACCCCTACTATCGATCCTCAGTTGCCCAGGACTACCTTTGGTATGACCATAGCGACACACGACCTCTGAGTCCTCTGCTACAGGGTCTGGACGGTACGTTTGGTTGGGATCATCTGCTACCTGCAGGGTGTGCACCTTATCCCTGTAGGAATACGTAAACTTACCGTCTCCACGTCCACTAGCGTCATACATATCATTGACACGAGTGTGTTGGAAGTCTTTGAACTTCCACAGTTTGCTCAGTGTCTTACATCTTTTTATCTGATGTTGGTTGTGCTTGAAGACCAGCATCCTCCACACAGCAGGACCACCTGCCTTGATGAATGCTTTAGCACTCTGCATCACCTTCTTATAGTCCACACCCACACGGTATTGCTGCAGGGTATCTTCTAGACCATCAATAGAAAAGATGAGGAAACTATCTTTGTGTGATGCTCCCATGAGAGCACCAAGTCTTCCCCAGAATGCATCATCACGGGTACCACCATTGGTACTCATCTGGAAGACGATGTTGGGGTTGGACTTCAGGGTGTAGGCATATATCTCAAGCAGATCATCACATAATGTTGGCTCACCAAAAGACCCTTGGAAGTAGATCAACTCTGTCTTCGCAAGGGTCTCTTGTGGGAACCATGTCTTCCACTGTTCAAGTGAAATCTTTGACAGGTTCATTGATGGATCGGGTGCGAGCACCGCAACCTCATCGTTATATGATGTCTTATGTCTGGCACACAGAGGACACTTGGAGTTGCAATGATCTGTTAGATCAATGAGAAACTTCACTTATCACGCCAGTGGATCTCTGGGTATGCTTTCTCTACAACACTACGAGTGATGCGATACTTGCTTTGCAGTTCACCATCCTTGACCAAGGTAACGATCTCTGCCTCATCAGCATGGAGTGACTCCAACAGTTGAATCAGCAGGGTCTCCCGACGCATCTGAGAAATCTTGTCGTTGCCGCCACGGACAAAGTTATACAGTGACCGCCACTCATGAATCAGACGGGTGTGTCCATCAGTACCAGCAGGTGACTCGTTCTTCTTGTAAGGAACGTCACCCTCAGGGATGGCAGACTTGATACCCTTATCAAAGTTCCAGATAAGGATTGCCTTTACGTCATCCCGTTTATGAGTTTCCAGTAGTTCAACCTTCTTATCCACAGTCTTAGCACCGTGTACTGCTTTGAACAGTTCGGAGACCAGAGGATTGTTAGGAAGTTTTGCCATGATTAGTCGTCAAATTCATCGAGGTAGGGGGTCTCACCTTCAAATCGGAAAGAGATTAGAGTGTCGGCAACTGGGTTACCATTCTCATCGAACATCTCGGGGTGAGAATATTGGGGAGTTACATCGTGGATGTAGGCACGAACTAGATATCCAATCACTAAACCTATTCCAATTGTTTGCAGTAAGATCACTGCACCCATTGCAAGTAAGACAGCAGTTGAATCGAGCGTCATGCTAATTCTCCCTTTCTATATGTAGCGAAAATCTCTTCCCAAATATTTTGAAAAGAGGAATGAGTTTTGGTACACGCTTCTTCCGATTATACATCAGAAGGGTGCCCTTGTTTGTCAGATCATCTCCAAACTTTGAAGATGTTGCAGTGTCTCTTTGCATCCACCAATTGCTTTGTTGTTGATAGAGACTTGTGGGAAGGTAGCACCCTCCTCAAACTCATCGTAGAACTGTTGCCGAGTAAAGTCTTTGTCAAGTTTGTATTCAAGATACTCGATGTCAACTGCCGTAAACAGTTGGCGAACTCGGTCACACCATTGACAATTATCCTTGGAATACAGAACTGCTTGCATTTTACCAGCGGTTTTGGTTGAGTTTTACGATGTTGCCTACGACGACGAAGCGGTCAGACCCCTCAGTCATCTTGTCTACGCCATGCATGGCGTAAGAAGGATATAGCATGAGATCCCCACTCTTTTGACACTCAGGATAGAATTTGTTATCTCCTACCTGAAAGTAAAACAGTTTGGTGTCGGGGACATCAACAAAATGCACCCACGAAATCAGTTGACGTGGGTCCTCGTAGTGATTGTGAACATCAATCACTGCTTCGAGGTCAAGTTTATATAGTTGACCCCATATACTACTGTAACTATAGATGGTCTTACCCATAGGCAGACCAATGTCACCGAGAATTTTCTTTAGTTTGGGGACGTAGAGTTGTAGAAGATCCTTGTCAATAAAGTTACCCTCAACAGTCGGTGCTTTATTGTTTGGATTCTTATGAAAACCTGTGTAGTGTTGTCCCCAGTTCTTTCTATTCTCGATTGAATCTTCCCCTCCTTTCAGGAAGAAGGGATCATCATACCTCTGCTTCAGAGTTTGGATCAGTTCCGGCGGGTGCTCCCACTTCTCTGAGTAAAGAATCATCTTCTGGAATAATCAATGTCACGTCTATGTTCCCAATAGCAGAGACTATCGACTCAATGGCAGATGCCATGTGCCGATAGCCTGTGCCAACATAAATTTGCCCCGCCACCACTGAGACAGTTGCGATGCCCCAGAACCAATAGTAGTATTTTGATTTGACCTGGTGTCTTTTGGTCATTACAAAAAGGTAACTAAGATATTATAGGATACCTCAGTCACCTTGTCAAATATCACTCAGGACGCTCAGGATAGGAACCAGTCCTGGCCTTCTCACGCTCCATGTAATCGATGTCTGCTTGCACTTCCTTCTTAGCAAGCTGCTGCTTACGGTACAGATCCATACTGATATCATGCTGCTCACGATCGATACGCTTCCAGATACGCTCACGGAAACGCCAGGAGGGAGACTTATCGGAGCGATCAAGTGCCTCGCCAGTACCATCAAGGGAAAGGTTGCCCTTCTCATCTACCCTGAGCTCACTCCGAAGATCAGTGGAGGAAAGCGAAGTACAGTTCTTTGAAACCGACATCTCTTGTTTTACGACTGTTATACAGAGGTATTTAGTAAAGGTTCTCCTCTTGCTCAGTGACAATGGTCACGTCAGAAGTTGGATAGGAGACACAGGTCAGGAGGAAACCTGCTTCAATCTGATCATCATCCAGGAATGATTGATCTTCTTGGTTGACAGTGCCAGATTCAATCTTGCCTGCACAACTGGAGCATGCACCTGCACGGCAGGAGTAAGGGAGATCGATGCCTGCCTCATCAGCAGCGTCGAGAATGTATTGATCAGGAGCACACTCGATAGTGTGGTCTCCTTCGGAAGTCTTGAGAGTAACAGTGAACATAAGATCTATTGAACGTGAACAGTACCTATCATACCTGCACCTTTATGAGGTGCACACCAATACGTGTAATCTCCAGCATCACTAAAGGTAATTTCAAACTCTTCGCCTGGGAGCATAGCGAGAGATTCGTGTGCAAGATCAGGACGACCTTCCACAATTACATTGTGCGGAGGAAGCATGTTGTTCACAAAGTGAACAGACTCACCGGCATTGATAGTTACTTCGGCGGGATCAAAAACTAAGTTCCCGTTAGCACCCATCTGTACATCAACTGCCCAGGCAGGTAATGCAAGGAATAATGTAGCGAAGAAGGCAAAGATAAACTTCATTTGCTAATCGCAGACACAGTATGTATCTAAGTATTATCCCTTACTAAGTATTGTATCATAAAAAATCTTAGAACCCTAATTTTTGCCGGAGATTTTTTTTCTGTTTTACAGAAACTCAATCCCCATTTCGCTCTGCCAGGATCTCTTGGTCCTTCCTGTAACTAGGACGTTCCTTGTCATACTTGGTCCACTTACCATACATCTCTGACTTTTTATCTGACCGGGGGTCTTGAATGAAATAACTTTTATCACCACGCTCAGGCCAAAAGTCTTGCATCTCTCCCTCACGATCCAGGTCGAGAGTGATGCAGTGCAGTCCACCATCCCAGAAGTAACGGTGCCTGAAGTTCACGATGTGCCCTGTGATGCCATGCCTTTCAAAGGCATCGAACACTTTCTTATTGTAGTTGTTACAGATGACATTCTTCTCATCCACCACCAGCATATTGATATCAAAGACCGTCTCCTCAACATAGATTACCCAGTCATTCAACCAAGTCTCAACAAATTCAGTCAACGCATCGTTGTCTTCCTCTCCAGGAACCCACCAACGTCCTTTGTTTTTCTTCTTGATCTTCAGGAAACCATCCATCTGCTTCCATCCACTGCCAGGAATACGACAGACCTCCCATCCAGGGAATGTTTCTGCGAAGAATTCTTCTTTAGAAATAGTAACTAACAATCCTGGTTTGACTGGTGTTAGAGCACCATCACCATGCCCAGGAACATACAGAGGATGATTTCTAAACTCAGGGAACAAACGCTCCCACTTTGCCATGAATGTATCCTGGTTTGCCAGGTTCATGATGTTGTTCAAGGAGAAATATAGATCCCTACCACAACTGATGACGGCAGCACTGTTGACGTACTGATTGTATACAACTTCACCACCCTGCTCTTTGAACCACTTCTCTGCATCTTGGAACTCATTATATTCTTTGTTCACCCTGTAAGGATCACCAATAGTATTAGTAGCAGCACTCAGACACAGTCTCTCCATGTCCTCTAGATCTAGTCCTACCAGTAGTCCACCCAGACTGTAGGCGTGACCATCACGACGCTGGGACCCATAGTTGTGATAGAAATCACGGAGTTCCTCAATGGGATCCATATTCTGAACACCCCTAGCAGGTTTCATCATGTCAAGGATGAACTCTGCAACCAAGTCAGCACCAGGTTGCATCCACTCACGCTCACAGTCCTGATTGTGGATGCTGTAGATCATCTCTCGAAGATCTATGTTCTTTAGGTAATCACTGTTCGGCATGTACAGTTTGTTACCGATCACTGCAAGGTGATCCCGTGGAATCATTGCCGAAGGATACTTACATTGATATCCCCAGTTATGATCCTTCTCCCAGTCATCAGAAATATTAGTTCTAATAACATTGACACCTAACTCCGTCAATTTATCGCAGAGTTTTTGGTAGTCTTCCTCAGTTTCCTGAGCGATCCTTTCCATCCCAGCACGTGCTTTGGGATCTTTGATGTATGAATAAAACTCAGGAGGATATGATCTGCCAACAAGACACGTCTTCAGTTTGTCCCACGGTTGGTAAACAGATGGCATAGCAAAAAGAAACCTGCCCTATTTAGAGAGCAGGTAGATGAGTCCAGGGATGATGATGAAGAACTGAGGAAGGAAGTTCATGACAATTGCACGTTCCTTCCACTTGATTCCTACGTACGTCCAACCACTAGCGCCCAGCAGTTGAAGGATACTGTTCCAAGGGGTCCACCCCATCACATGAAAAACCATGGCGATGAGGATGATCGTTGCCGACATCCACTTGATTTGCTGGACCATTCCAGTGCCTGATTACTCCGCTAACAATAAAAATATTAGTACAAAGAACGCTGAGAAATAGAATAGTCCGTACGCCAGCCACGTAGTTGTCATAGGGTTTCGTTCTGTCATCTGAGAAACTTCCTAACGAATACTTCCAGACCTCCCAGACTTTCATTTGATGAATCCCTCATCTACAAGATACTGACGAGTCAATGGGGTGGGTTCGTAGTCAGTCCACATTGTACCAGCAGCACAGGAAGTCAATGCTTTCTGTGTCATGCCTTCAGTCTTACCTGCCCAGGTTGCTTCCTTCTCCCATGGCCATGCACTCTTGGGATACCCACGCTCAACAATGTCTTGCCACAGTTGAGGGACAGTATCTGTTGGGAGGATGATTGCAATGATGCTGTTGTTGATCGTGCCTGCCATGCAATCTTGTGCAGCATGCCATCCCTCATGCCTCATCACACCCATGAATGTGCTGGGACGAGTCATGTAATCCCTGTTCAAATAGAAATGATTACTGACCGTGTGATAGACACCACGATGCAGGGGAGGGAAATACTTATCATCAGCAAGATGCACATCAACTCCAATCTTATCGAAGGCATCCATCATCTGATGGAACTCATCCCGTACACCATCCCAGTCCCGACTGGGATTGAGTTTTGCTACATCATCGATGGAACTGATCTTGTCTACTCCGTCAGTGCATTCCTTTAGGAGCATGCACCCCATGGCATCCATGGTTTTCCATCCCTTAGTAATCTTACCTTCATGTGCCTCTACTGGAACAGTTGCACCATGTGCTGCTCCCAATAAAAACCCAGCAAGAATATATTTGAACATAAAAATAGGGGGTCTTACGACTCCCCT
>CEPT01154278.1_pt1 | contig 10928 bp, 2 predicted proteins | sample 356221 | NCBI WGS metagenome assembly CEPT01 (sample SAMEA2620081, study PRJEB7988) | marine metagenome | isolation source: saline water (ENVO:00002010), including | reverse complement strand
TCTTCTTCTTCTTCTTCTTCTTCTTCTTCTTCTTTTTCTTCTTTGAAATTGTTGCGCCGGTTATGAGGCTTTCGTATGAAAACGTACGCTGAGTCTTCTTCGTCACACTCTTCTCGCTCGATAATTTTTTTCGACGTCTCACTAGACTCCATGATGCTGTCGAGAACGTTTCGTATTGAAGCAATCGTACTTGTTCCATCTATCGAAACATCGCATGGTCGATCGAAAGAGAAGATGACAGTACTTTTATCTTCGGGCGAGTACAATGCATCGACAGACAATAGCAGAGATGAGCCAGATTCAACATCTTCGCTAAACGAAATCAGTTTTACTTCATTTAAACTCACCGTGAATGAATCGCGCACTCGCATATTGATAGCGTGCGTAGCAAATGCCGACTGATTTTGCAAAAAGTTTTCGTGAACTTTAAAAGTGTCTTTGTTCGGCGCAACACGAATTGATAGGGTTGTCGTTTCCATGACCATGGTCGAAGTAGCGCCGCATGTGACAACTTGGATTCTATTAAAATCCACGCATGCGCTCATTGCGACGACAAGGGATGTGTAAATTTTATTGTCTCGATCTGCCACGTCATTTATATCGCCGCGATCCATCTTGAACGTATAGACTAACGACTTTAACAGAGTGCGCGCATCCCGTGGACAGTCATCGTTAGTACCATCGGAACTTGCGAAATATATATTGAAATTATCGGCGAAAATGCGAAATGCAATTTGTGAATACGCATAATCTTCCGAAATCGGCAGTTTTGAAAGCTGTATTGTAAACGTATCGATATCCAATATTCGTGCCTCCTCGTCGACGCCCCGGCCGATTATGCGAGAGGACGAAAACGACATGAAATTTGCATCCTGATCACGGCAAACAGCGAGGGCTGCCACCAAAGCCACTTCTTCAAACGAAATTTTAAACCATGCGTCTTTGACTGATGAAATCGGTAGCTTCTCGGATGCTGAAGTAAAAACATCATCATCTTCTCGTAAAATGGACGAGGTATCCGATTTTCCATCGATGTTAACATCAAGCGAATCAATATTAATATCAATCGCAAATGGGTCCATAAAATCACCAATCTCTTTTTGTTTCAGCTTTAATGGGTGCCCATCTGGTAGATTACGAAGCGCTGTCGTTATTGCATCTATCTGTCCAGTGAGCGTTCTCGTTAAAAATACGTCCAAACGAGTTGAAGTCATTGAATATTGAATCGAACTAACGCGAGTAAGTTGAAGAATTTGCTCTGCAGAGTTACTAATACCCGAATTTTCGTCAAGAGTACTTGTAAAAACAACATCTCTTGCGCTATGTTGATTTTGAGCACAGTCTATATTTCCCAGAGTTACCACGTGATGCGAAAGATCTGGTATGCGAATCAAGGTTTTACCGTCAAGAAACAATTCAGCGCCAGAAGACGAAAGCGTGACTGTCTTATGTTCTTCTCGTTTCTTCGTATTTATCGAAACAATCGGTAAAACTTCGTCCGATACAGTTTCGAGCGAAACAAGAGGAGAACTCTGATTGACTTGCAAAGTCGTGATGAATTTCGGCGTAAATAATTTCATGAGAGAAGACTCAGAGTACTCGAATCGTGATGAGCGATCAAAAGTCAGAGACACATTCGAGCCATCGTTCCACTCCATAGACAATTTCGAATCGCACATAAATTGGATGCAATAGCTCGATGATGGAACTGCAGTAGATTCGTTGTCCAATCCAACGCAACTATTGCTTTCTTCGTAAAACGATGAAATCACCGATCGCGAAAAATTTTCTATATTCATGTCATCTGCATGCTCGGGCGATGCACAGTCGAAAAATTCGTCATCTATTATACTGCTCTCATCGTCGTTGGCGTCTTCAATACAATCCCGTTTCTTAACCTCCAATATACAATCCAAGAAACTTTTATTTAAAGCGTTCACTCGCGACTTTTCCCATTCGTTTTCCTTTACTACGTTTCGAATACTTTCGCTATCATGCGTCTCATTTCCCTCCTCACGTCTCAATGTTTCTTCGCAAAGTTGCGAAGTTGCGTTTACTATACGTTCCGTCAAAGATGCGTGGATTGAATTTTCTACGGAAAAGGCATACATCGAGTGTTCGCTTTCATGCACACTCTTTGATAGCCGTGCATGAAAACGACTAAGAACGACGTGCTCTCCGACTCTCAGCTCGACACCACGCATGTTCACTACTATGGGTTGGTTTGATGTAGGTGAAGCTGGATTCGTAGATGAAGATGTAGAAACTGTACATGTTCTTGTTCTGCTTTCGTCAACGTCAGCTTTGGCGATGTTATCGTCCGGACCATCGTGCACGTACGTTCCACTTTCAATTAATAACGATACTATGGATTTCTCAACCGTGCTGCTGCATGGAATATCAAAATTAAAAGAAACATTTCGAACGCTCAATAGTGCCCCACGTATTAATCGTTTGATCGCTTTCATCACCGCGCCAGGCTCTGTCGTCTTTTCATCGTCGACGGCTGTCCCCTCATCATCTTCATCATCAACTTCGTTTCCTACATCATCTTTATCTTTGTTTTCTTTCTGCGCGCGTTCTATTTCCAAAACATTCTCGGAGTGTAAATTTAACTCGTTGTTGTCGTAGATGTGTAAGAGAGTCTTTTCTTTTCGAATATCTCTTTCCTCGCGCTCTACATTTTCGCCCCTGCGCGCACTTCTTCGAACGACGCGCACGGCAAGGTCTTCCATAACGAGTTCGCAACGGTCAGAGTATAAATTATTCCACGGAATCTTTATCTTAATTTTTCCGCACGTAGCACTTTCAATCGATAACGCATCCTTGCCATTTCCGTCTGCATTGTATGTGAAAGCAGAGAACAAAGCGTCTTGGACGACAATTTTATTGAACTCCACGTTTTTTAACTCCAAAATCCCTTCAGATAACGCAATATCTATCGATGCAAGACTTTCTCTCGCGCCCCCATCATCGTTACCTATAATCTTACTCAATGCACGTTTCAGCACAAACTTTATGAATCGTTTGAGTGCCCATTCACTCGCTTTAAACATCACCATAGCTGGTGCCTTTTCAAAATTACAGTTATTATATTAGATGAGAAGAAAAAGAATAAGAAGCAACAAATAAGAGAGAGAGAGAGAGAGAGAGAGAGAGAGAGGTTTTTATAACGACCTCATGTCACTCATCTTCCGAGAATTTCTTTAATTAAACTCTTTCAAGTAACAATCAAGAGCAACTTTGATATCTTTTTTTTACTTCGTATCCATCTCTTCTCCTGAAAGAAGGAGAAGTATATCCTGATGTGCTGTTTTGTTTCTGTGGGACTTCCAATCTTTTTTCGAAAGAAAAAGAAAGCAAAAAGAAAAAGAAGTAAAGTTTGAGCGATTTTTAAAATCCCTGAGAACGAGAAAACAAACAGACCGAACGTGTTGTCGTTCGTTCCGAGTGTTTGATATTGGAGAGAATATTATCTCTCTTTTGTCGATATGGCTTCGGTGGCGAAAACCTCGAGGCATGTTCCTTCGACGCGAGCATTGTTTTACGCTTTAGACCAGAAGACAACTTCGCGGGCGAAGATGCTCGAGAAGCTCGATGCGGCGACGCCTTTTTTGCAACAAGGTTTGAAAGCTTACGGTCCAAATAATGCGGCATCAAAAGCTGAAATAGAATCAGGTTCAATTGATGTTGGAGACAAGAAGATTGCCGTCGGATCTGACATGCAGAAATGTTCCATAGAGCTTGGAAAAATTCTTAAATTGGACGAAGTTCAAACGTATATCATGCTTCGACGAGCGTTGGAAGAGAAAGGGGTTACGACGCGTCCGAAAGAATTGACCAGCGAATTGATTGAGTTAGTGTGCACATTTTACCATCGAGAACGACTCGCTTTGTTGAAGTGCATCGCAGCTTTAGGAGCGCAGAAGGCTTACGTTTTAAACGGTGAAAACGACAACGGTTTCAGCGAAAACGAAAAAGAACAAGAAGAGAACGAGTTCACTTCACGATGTTCAGAAAAGCTCGAAGAGATGATAAAGAATGGATTAGAAGATAACATTGTGAATTACTTGTGCGACACGTTGCTCACGAGTGGAGAAGGACTAGGTTTACTCGCGAAAAACGGCGTTGATGAAGAGGGAAGTACCGCCTTGACGGTGCAAAATCCGCCGACATCTACTGCTCTTGCCAGCGTTTCAAACGACGATAAGAAACAAACAAACACACTCATACTTACACAAGGAGAAGAGTTTATTCGTTTAAGTTCGAGTCTTGAATTCGTGGAAGAAATTAAAGCGTCTCTGGATGTTTTATTTTCATTATACTACGGCGTGGTGAAAGAGTGCTCCGAAACACGTTTTCTTCAGCTGGCGAAAATTTTTGATGAAAAGGTTTTTTCGAAAATCCCACATAAGTGCACGGAAGTTATCAAATTAGCTCCATCTATGACAGACCAAGTAGAGACTACCGTCGTTGCTGATATAAGAGCTAGGTGCTCAATCATATTGATTGTTGCTATAGATTTAGAACGTATTGTGCACGCTTTTTCTAATGGGCAAGGTTCGATTGAAGCTCAGCATCACCTACTCTCATCTGTAGTTCAAGTCACGACGGTTCTGTCGCAAACGACGGATGTTGTTGAATCTAGAGCAGTAAAACTAACGTGGGCTGCATTCTTGTCATTTGCTAAGTCTATGATTAATGATGTCAGCCAAACTGATGAGCAAGCAATGACGACTTTTCTGAAAGCATCAAATGTAGCCAACGGTTTGAATTCTTTAAAAAGTTTGGCGATCAACACAAAGTCCAGTTTCGATGGTTCTGATCCATCTGCGGTTCCGAGAAGAAGTGTTTTGAAGAATGTATTTTCGGCAACGTTAGCGGCGTTTGATATTCTTCCCGTACACGCGTTATTATCCACTCAGCTCGACTTGATTCTTGCGTGCTTTGACGAGATAATTTGCGGACAACGCGAATTGTGTGAACAGTTTTGGGAGGGCGCGAACGAAAATGGGCAGGAAGCGGCTTTACTCGCACTAGTAGAAGGTTGTCGAGAACGATTCCCCGCGGAAGCGACACCTTTATTGCGCGTCTTGAAATCTCTCTCGGAAGGACCGAAAGCTGCAGAGTGTGCGCTATCGTACCTCACAAAACTACCCGCAGTTGCTTTACCGTATCCGGATCGGGAGGTTGCGGAAGTCGCCATCAAACAAGCCAATAATAGAAGCCGAGTCGATCGCAACACTGGGAATATCTTTGGGCACGTCGTGTGCACGACACCTATATCTAGCTCAAAAGTCCCTGGGGCTTGCATTCCTTCGAGCTGTAGAGGTGTCTCCATACAACGCTCGTCCTCGTCGGGAACAAACCTAATCGTATGGAGTGAACCGGCAGACGGATTGTATATAACGTTGTCTAGAATAGGAAACTTAAGCTCAGTTGCGAGACGAAGGAGAGAGAAATTAACTCCAGAGGATCGGTCGGAGTTGCACGCGGCTTTATCGTTCATCGCGGTTGCACTAGAAAATGCACCTTCGTTCGCTGCGCCCTTGTTAAAGTGCGATTTACACGCTTCAGCTGAAATTGGAGGAACGCCAAGTGATGTCCTATCTGCACTCGCTCTATCTTTGCGTGTGGAAAAAGGTGACGATTACGGTATACAAGCAATGGCGCTCGCGGCCTTACGACCACTCGCTGCTGCAGCACCGCGACGTGCTGCGGATGTAGTATTCAACACCCCATTTTTCACGGAAGACGATAAAGCGTCATCTACCAACGGGGTGACTCTTTCACAATGCCTTCAGTTTGAAGAGTCTCGAGGAGTGCACGATAGCATTAAAGCATTGTGCGCGTTATCTGAAACTCTTTTACTCGCGGGCGAGTGTGGAGATGAATCGCAATCGCTATTTCAGCGATCTGCTTTGTATGCCTTACTTCGTTTTGATAGCTGGAGATACCGAGAACGCTCGGAAAAGTGGATTTTGCATAAATGCGCATCTCGAGCGTTGCATGCAGCATTGCTGACATCAAAATTTGAATATTTCGAGAAGATGTGTATTATAGATGATGACATTAATCTCAATGGAAGTGAAAGTTCTTCTAAATCTTCGAACCAAACGTTTAGTATTCGCACGTGTGTATTCTTGATGAATGATGAGCAAACCCTTGCTGGAGCTTTTGCACCGTTACGGTTTGACGCGCAATTTTTGCAGCGCGCATATGAAAGCGGTTCTGAATGTCGTGCAAAAGAGATTGTTGCACTCGAAGATGCTATTGCGAGCGTTTTGCGTGTTGTTCCGGCGTTATCTTCTGTGTTCGAGCATAGTTCTGGGGTAACCGGTGGTACATTTTCGAGGTCGATTGCGAAAGCTCTGTTTATTCAGGCACCACCTCCAGAGCGAGGGCCACCGATGGTGCAAGCGATTGCTTCGTATGCATCATATCCGTACGCTTCTGAATGCTGTACTTTAGCAATCCCCGCTTTGATACCGTTGTGTACGACCGCGCCAACATCAGCGCCGTTATCTGCCGCATTTGGTGGAGTACAAGCGGACGAAACTTGTCTTCAATTGCGCGATAGGATCAAGCTCGCTTTGAAGGAGATTGATTTAGATCCAGAATTTGCATCTAACGCCATTTCCCTACTTGCCAGTGCATCTGCAAACCAGCCTCCGTTTGCTGATGCCATTATATATGGACCAAACCACGCGCAATATATGGTCGGCATACACGACGGGGCATCTGCCGAAGATGACGGAGGAAAATCGGATCATGGAACCAATAACATGAAATGTGGCAAGGACACTAACTCGAATGCTCTCACGGATAAACAACCATCATCTGTAGCATTAGTCCAGTCAACGGCAAAATCTGATGAGTCACAGTATCCGAAATATGACGAACTTTGGTTAGCCTTGGAAAAAATTATGGATATTGAAGATATTAGTTACAGTGCGACGTTTGCATTTGCGTTGAATATTTTTTGGAAGTCAAGGGTTGCTTTACCAAATCCAGTCGATGGCTTGGCTTCTGAGCCTCGCGTATTTCAATACCTCGTGTCGATCGTCGAACGTGCTACTGAAGTGTGCTCGCGAACCTCAAATCACGATGATGTCGTCTATGCCAACGCGTTTTCTACGCTATCGTCTTCGTTAAGTATTCTCGCCAATGAATCTTTGGTGGCATTCACTGTTCCAGTTAAGCGTTCTAAGCACTTGCGTGAGGCTATGCATCACTTAGTGTCTCGAGACGAAGGTTTGTTGCGAACAATAAAGCTCGCGTTATCTTCTGCGGAAGATAAAACCAACGTGGCGTGGATGAAAATGGATACGTTCGTATTAGGTTTGCGGGCGGTTATGCTCTCTGCGGCGGCTGAGTTGGCTACAGCGCAAGCGGGAGGTGATAGCGTTTGTTTTCCTTCGGCTACGCTAGAGGCTGGTGCCGAATATTTGGCAAGATCTCTACTCGAGCAACCCGTGGCACGCGAAGTTATTTCGCGGGAAGGCCAAGAAGCCGCCGCGCGTCTACTCACGGATGTTGCCCACGCTGCCGCCGCGACGTTTGAGACCGTGTTTGCAGATAACAGTACGTTCGTTGGAAACATCAGACACGCATCTTCGCGAGTAAATGCTCTTTTGCAGCATGCAACCACATCAAATTGCGAGAATTTCATCTTCATCGATCCACCAATAGGCTTGAGCGGTGGATCTGTATACGGGGATTCGTATGTTTACGATTCAGATTGGATCGAGCGAGCGTGTGGTGTCTTTAACACAGATGATGGTAGATGGGGAGCACCAGAAACACGTCTTGCATTGCTTGCGCGTAAGGTTGCCGCGTGTTCGCGCGAGGTATCGCTCATTGCGAGTCTGTGCGATGCCAAGATAACTACGATTGAGAATTTGAGTGCATTATTGAAAGCTTCTGGATCTTTGGAGACCTTCCAGAACATCATGGGCCCAGAGTTGGATGCGCGAGACGCGGAGCACCTCAAAGCATTGAAGGAACGGAAAGAACACGTGAAACAGAACTTATTAACTCCCAAATTAGCGAATGTCAATATATCTGCACTGGTGTCGAAAAATGATGTCGAAAGGGGGAGAAAGAGTGATGGAGAGAACGAGAGCAACGAGCAGAGTAGCTGCGGCTTTTCATTAATTCAGCCCTCAATTCTTGAAAAGTGGTCGCATAATTCGCGAAGAGATAGTGTCAACATCGTCGCCATGGAGCTTATCCACGCCGTTCAAAACCGAAGATCGGAAAGTCGGCGTCAGATATCGTTGATTGTCGCACTTTGCGAATTGTTGGAAGTCTTAGCCAGGCTGTGGAGCTGTTCTCGCAAAAATTATTCTGCGAATGGAAATGACGTCGCAAACGAAGATTATGAGGCGTTACAAAATGTTGCACGAGCATCATGCGCCTTTCTCTCGTCTAAAATATGTCCGCGCGATCACATCGCATGTGCGCATGTATGTGCCGCGCTCGAGCGAAGTCTTTCATGTTGGTCGAAGGAAGCAAACGCTGTGGATGCAGCAAAAGCTATCGATATAGGGAACGTGGCATCCCAGGCTATTCAAGATATTCGTGCTCTGGCAGTATCGAAAGGAGTACCAGCGGCATCTTCCGTATGTGCTTTACGATTACTAACGAAATTATTCGGTAATGATGGTGCTTTTGCGTCTCCATCGATGCTTATGCTGGGAAGTGATGTTTCATCAACATCGTTTATACCAGACATATCTGGCGTTTTCTCTGGTGAAAGTACACTCGCAAGTTTGCGTGTATCAGTGACGAGTGGAAAGATAGATGTGGACTGTACTCCTTCTGAATTTGACGAACTTACCCGATTGACCACTTCTGACGTGGTCTTCTCTGCACTATACGCATGCTTAGAGTTTGCAAAGACGTCGGAAGGAGCATATGTCATAATACAAACAGGGGCATATGATCGAGTGTATGAAATTGCCTCGGAGTTGTTGAATAACTGGGCTTGCGTGGTGGACGCTTCTATCGACGAGGACAATGTCCTGGAACTTGCTGCGTTGAGTTTAACGATTCAAATATCAACCGAAGTTGCTAGAAGTTTGCGAAAGTCCGATATAGATGCTTCCACCACTACAAAACTAGCATTATTTGCATGCTTAGTGGAGCGTTTCATCCTTTCGACAATGAAACCAACCTCAATTACACTAAGCAATCTACGCAAGACGAAAGTGAGCTGCGCATTACTCGCTTCTATATCTATGGACGATCGTTTGAAGTTTGGTTGGCAAATGCGCTCCCCGAGCGGCCAAGCGAGCCTTCGCGATGAAGCTGCTCTCTTTCTAAGATGGTTTGCGGCTCCGCCTGTCCACTCTGGTGCCACCTCACACAACTGCTGTTTACCTCAAAATGCAGCAGAGGAAGCCCGTGCACTCCAGCCTTCTGAGACAGGGTTATCCTCCTGCTGGTTCGGTGTTTTGAATCGTGGATCGCGCGTGCTCACATCGTTACGAACACAGTCTTCAACTCTTTCTCCAGCGGCGTTGTCCCCGACAGGCGCTGCAACTGCAAATGGCGCAAGTGCATTGGTGCTAGGATCTAATCCATCAGCCACGCCTCTAGGGACGAAGAATTCCGTTTTGTTTACTTCTTCGACGCCAGGTAATGCTGACACTATGAATATTTCAAAGACGCCAACGACGCCAATACTCATATCGAATCAAGGTGGGCAAGCTCTGGGGACACCGTTAGGAAGAAAGCAATTTAATGACACAAAATCGCCGAAAACGCCTGACGGAGGTATTTTGAAATCTCCCTCCCCAATTCATTCTTTGAATGCGGGAAATGGGAGCGAACGGACGAACTTGCACTCAGAAATTTTAGCCATTGAACTGCACGACATTGCAATGCACTGTTCGCAGTTTTTGTCATCGTTCCAGGAGAAAAATGTCGCATCAGATGTCGTTTCGGCTATAGTGGATCAGTGTGACGTCCTACTCGAGGAGTTGAACAACGTAAACAACACAAATAAAACGAAAGTGGGAACTAGAATAGAAGAAAGCTTAGTAGGAATAAAAGCCTCAATAGGGAAGAGCACGCATTAATGGATATTAAGGGTCCTTAGTTTTGTTATGTATCATGTGAAAGCTTTGTGAAAGTAAAAGTAATAGTCATATGTCTCATGATTTTCTATTTTCTAAATGTTCTTCTATTTTTCTTTTTCGAGGAAAAAAAAGGGAAGCGGCGGCGGCGAAAGAACGCCATTGCTAAATTGTACTTTTGTATATCTATTAGTACGGTTGAAAGCATTCTTTCACATTTACTACTATTACAATACACACAAAAACATCCTCTCTATACGTTGAATTTCTTGAAACTGCTATGGCATTTGCTACGGTCTCGTCCCGCGCAAGCTATGTGCCTCGAGCGCGTTCATCCCAGTTTGCAACGGCTTCGTCCACGTCGTCGTCGTCGTCGTCACATCGGATTCCGAGGAACACGAATATCCACCGACCGTTTAAATCACTATCGCGAAAAATACAACATCGACACGATTGCTCTCTGCATGCGAAAAAGAAGACGTACGAATCTTCCGAAGAAGCTGCGGAACATTTGTTGTTTTATAACGAAGAGGATTTGGTTGAAGACGACGAGGACGTCGAGGAGTTATTGAAGGCGCGAAAAGTTTCAGCTGACAAAGAGTTGATTATTGACGATCGCGAACTTGCCATGTTAGGACTCGCCGCCGGCGGTGAAGAAGATGATTTTGACGAGGATGGCGAGGATGGAGACATAGATGGTCTCTTCATCGAAGGAGAGGATGGCGACTCCTTGGATATCGCGAGTTTCCTAAAAAAGAATGGTAAAATTGACTCTGAAAATGACTTTGATTTTGAAGAAGACATGAACTTTGACGTCAGCGGTAACGATGAAGCTTATTATTCCGA